>JAEEGF012386729.1_pt1 | contig 14163 bp, 7 predicted proteins | sample 9134171 | NCBI WGS metagenome assembly JAEEGF01 (sample SAMN16246542, study PRJNA631951) | gut metagenome | biome: gut microbiome; feature: rumen; material: AP-attached | host: Bos | place: Iran: Karaj | collected 2018-10
TCCTCAGCAGACGCCTTTTCTACCGTATCATTTCCTGCCAAAACAGATAAATCTTCCAAATCCTCTCTAAGGATTGTCATCATATCTTCCTCAGAAGGATTCTCTATTCCGGAAATTCTTCTGGCCTGATTAGTAATGATCTCCTCGAAGAGATTTCGTACTTCTCTGGCATTGGCAAAGTTATCGATGTTCTCAATCTTCTTGGCAGTTATGAGCGCTCTGATCTGATGCTTAACATCTTCATCGACTTTGTAGTCGTACTTGTCACAGTTCATGTAGAAGATTTCTTCAAGTTCATCAATATTATAATCCGGGAAATCAATATATTTGTTGAATCTGGACTTAAGTCCTGGGTTACTCTCAATGAATTTCTTCATAGGAGCTGTATATCCTGCTACGATCACTACAAAATCATCTCTGTTATCCTCCATAGCCTTGAGGATAGTATCGATTGCTTCCTGTCCGAAAGCATCATCTTTCTGTGAAAGAGCGTAAGCCTCATCAATGAACAAAACACCGCCCATGGCCTTTTTGATCTGTTCCTGAGTCTTAATAGCTGTCTGACCAACATAACCTGCTACAAGTCCTGATCTGTCTACTTCAACCAGCTGGCCCTTAGAAAGAACACCTATCTGCTTATAAATTCTGGCTATTATTCTGGCAACTGTAGTCTTTCCGGTTCCTGGATTTCCCAAGAAAACGCAATGATAAGATACATCAGGTGATTTTAAACTCAATTCGTCACGCATTTGCTTAATTCGAATGTAATTAACCAAGGTTGCGATCTCCTCTTTTACTCGATTTAATCCAATCAAATCATCTAGATGATTATTTGAGACATCTGAGTCTATACGCATTAATCCCTTATAACTGGAAATATATCCTTGTATGGCATCTGCTAACTTACGTCCGTCTTTTGGATTCTTAAAAAACAAAACGATTCCTAACGGCATAATTCTCATTTTTCCATATACTTTCTTCGGACATTCTAAACCTTTGTCGATAATGGTTGGCGCATTCTGATTATCATCTATATAGATATAACGTGCTATTTCATAATCGCTACAAATTCGTTCTATTCTTTCAGTAAATTCTGGCTCTGTATATTCTACGTATACATCCTCCATTTGATATATTGTGAACTCTCTTGAAAACAAATCCTTACTTTGAATTACATATTCAGGATAAAAGAAAAAATTATTGTTGGAACCGATCATAATTTCAAAAAGGTTGTCTATCCAAACATTATTAAAAGCAATCTTAGCATATACATAGTGAGCTTGTATACTATCTAATTTAATCTGTATAGCATCGTTCTTTATTCGGTTCTGCGATTCGATAACACACATCTGTCCATACTCTATCTCTATATTATGCATATATTTATTATATAGCGATTGAATATTCTGAGGAATCTCAAGGTTTGTTCGTAATTTATTTATCTGATTTGCATTTTCTTCCATCATTTCATCGTGTCTTTTTATTGCACTTCTACATTCTTCCTCATGGTCTAATAAATAGTCATAAGGATATTTTACATCAAAATGATCCCTTATTTTTAATCGTTTCTTCCATAGATTAATGCTCTTATCGTAGCTTTTTACGAACAATTGTCGTATAGGATCAGAAATGAATTCGATGCCATCGTTTTTCTCATCATCAAATACAATCTTATCATCTTGTACCTGATCGTCGGCTTCGTCTTGCCCTGTTTCCAATGCAAGAGATTCAGCTATTTCATCTTCGGATTCTTCAGAAAATCTATAATAAAGAAAAGCTATTGTTATGGCACAAGGCATGGTTATTAAATTAATACCAGCACCATAATATGATATAAACTTCTCAGAACAAAAGACCATGCAAATGAGATTTAGAATCATCCATATTCCAATACTAAAAAGAATTTTCTTAAACATATTTTTTCTCTGAATAAAATATTATATTTGAATTATAACTCAATTGTTATTTAGATAGTGCAAAGATACTTTTTTATTTTGAAAGAAATGCATTTTATGATATTATCTTTCTTTATTTCTTTTTCTTCCATATTTCGTTTGCAACGATAAACAATTTTCTTGAATCATAATAGTTCCCTTATTATAGTTCTATGCATTTATAACGATTTCACGTTCTTCTGGTGTCAAACCATAGAGGTCGAACACGCGGTCATCTATCTCATTGTCTGTAGCCTGTATCTGCTCTGAGAGTTCTTGGCAGACTTGTCGATATTGGTTAAAGTAGTCTTCCCACTCGTCTTGCAGAACCAGTGAGAGCTTGATCTTTTGTTTCTTCAGTTCTGCCACGAAGCCCTTGAAGTCCAATTGATCAAATGACTGCAAAGCTGTTGTTATCTTGATGCCCTCAAAGTTCTCACTCAGACGACGGAGGAAACGAGTGCGTTTATCCTGAAGTTGGCTCACTTGCTGCATCTGCAAGTCTGTAAGTTTTGCCAATGGCTGTTGGTCAACATTGAGAGGAATACGGAAGTTTTCGAAATAGACCTTGCGGATTTCACGAGTGCCACCTTGCAGTTCAGGACAGTTGTACCATATCCACAGCTTGCATAACTTTGAGTTCAGAATGGCTGTGATGTATTTCAGATTAACGGAATCATCATTTGCCGTAATCATAAAGGTCTTGTCATTGCCAAAGAAGCCCTTCTCGTCATAGATGAATGGAAAGAGTGACGTCATGTTGGGATACATGATTTTGGGCTTGGAGAATTCCTCGTAGTAATCAGCAGCCCAACGCTGCAATGCATACCATTCATAGCGAATACCCGTTTCTGCCTTGTTTCGAGCAGATAATTTTTCTTTGTGATTCTCCAAATAGGCATATATAGACGGATACCTCTTCTTGAAATCATTTTCGGACTTTTCTGAAGCACCTTGGATTGTGCTGTCTGAATGATTTGGGAAGTGCCAAGGAACAAACAATAGATACAGATTATCCCAAACTGGTGCCCATACCTGAATATCCCTTCCGCGAAGCAATGGCTTTATCAGTTCTGCACTCTTGGGGTCTTCTGCAATCAAGCGCTCTTTGGTATCTTCATCAATAAAGAAAGCATCATTGTAGCCAGTCTTTATTCCATAATTGATAGATATTGGCATATCCTTTAGGGCAGTACCTTGCTGTAGCATTTTCTTCAGGATATCAAAGTGCGCCTTAGGCTGTATAATCCATTCTGATTCTCCAAAGGTATCTGCAGGATAAGCAGCTAATTGGGCAGGAACTTCGTTGAGGAAATCACCATGATAGGTCTTCTGGTTAAGTGATAATGCCTGAACATCATTTCTTTGTTTGTTATCTTTTCGAGTTACAAAGATGCAGACATAAATAGTGGCTTCGTCGAAGAACTGCACATCGCCAAAGTTGATGATTTGCTGCAAATCAGTCTTTGCCAAAAACTTTCGGAGTTCCTTGCCATAAGAAACAAGCATCCATTTGTTTGGCATAATGAATGACTGCAAACCTCCTTCTTTTAGTAGGCTATAGCCCCGTTCCGTAAACAGACAATACAAATCGGCACTCTTATTAAATGTTTCAAAACCACATTTAGCATAAGCATCGCTCATAGTTCCCATGCTCTGAAGCTGCACATACGGCGGATTACCTATCACCACATCGAATCCTCCTTTTTCGAACACTTTGGGAAACTCCTTCTGCCAGTCAAAAGCTTTGTCTCCTGCTATCGCAGGGTCACTGATAAGGGAGTTGCCACACTTGATGTTTTGGTTTAGTGAGTTCAGCTTGCGGTGGGGTTTAGCTGTGCGCAACCATAGTGCCAATTGAGCTATGCCTACACTCTCTTCGTTAATATCTACACCATATAGGTTGTTCTCCAGGATGCTATTCTCTACACCTTGAAACTCGATGGTAGCGCCTGCTACCTTGGCTTCCATTTCGTCTATCAACTTATGCTCAGCCATCAAGAACTGCAGAGCTGCATTCAAGAAAGCTCCCGAACCACAGGCTGGGTCAAGAATGGTGATTTGTAGCAACCATTCGCGATACTGCTGCAAATGATCGAGAAGTCGTTTCTTTGTCTGAAGTTGACGACGCTGGTCGGAGAAGTAGTCATCCTCTACAATGTTCAATTCTGCTTTCTTCTTAGCACACAAGCGTCCAACGGTATTCTCCACTATATACTTCGTAATGTATTGCGGAGTGTAAAATACACCATCCTGTTTGCGCTTGCTGGTTTGAGGGGCAGCACCACTTGTAATCTGCTGCGTCACCTCCTCAATCTCACTGAGCGAGTTTTCGAAGATGTGCCCAAGAATATTCACGTCAACATCGCTTGCAAAATCATAGGTGGAGAGTTTTCGTGTATGTTTTGCAAGGACATCGTCACCTATCTGTAAATTATCGAGCACTTCGTCAGGCTTGAACAGTCCGCCATTATAGGCAAATATCTCGTATTTCTTGCCATGATATCCCGAATTCAGATAGCCAAAATGTTTTTTGATGCGTTCATATAGAGACACATCCATATCAAGGTCTTGCAATTGCTCCCATTCATCCACGATTTGCACAACCATATTAGGAGGCAATAGTCCGCAGTCCTCTGCAAAGAAGATAAACAGCAGGCGGTCCAACAACTTCTGTGTCTTCTTGAACAGCAGCAGTTGCCATTCCTTTTCGTCATCACCTTCACGCACGGGGTTACGTTTTACTATATCCTCAAAGAGTGCTTGTTTGAATCGCGAATAGTCCTGATAGAGCGCCTTGGTAATTTGGTCTTCACTCGATACCGATTCCTGCTTCATCTGAAGTGCAGTGCCAGCCTTCACCTGCGCCCATGCCAGACAAAGATATAGCTCGTTAAAGTCTTCCCTGTCCAGCGTAAAGAGATGCCATTCACGATAATCCACAGCATTGTCAATATAGAGGCGCAGTTTCTCGAAATTGGAAATTACCACCAAGCGAGTTCCCACATGCTGGCTCTTATAGCCGAAGGCCTGAGCCTCGACCTTTGAGAGGTCTGTTGTCTTGTGGTCTTTCAGTTCAATCACGCCCACCACCTTCTCGTCAAGCAGTATGGCACCATCGGCTTTTTTCGAGTTCGTCTCGTTTTTCTTCTCCGTTATCAGGTTATATCCTGGTGATGGGTTGAGTGTATAGCCCAGCACTTTTACGAACAGCTCGCGCAGGAATCCCTCTTGAAACTGTTCCTCCTTTGACTGTTGTATATTTTGTTGTATCTCAGCGTTGAGGAAATATACTTGATATTTTGCCCATGCCTCGTCGGTTTGTTCCTTAGGCATAGTGGCCATAAACTTCTTGATGATATTCTTTTGGAATAACATAGTGATAGTCTTACTTCTTGTTTTAAGTTTTGTATTACAAAAGTACGGATTATTTTCGAGAAACCCACCACTTTAACAGCAGTTAACAGTCTGCACTCCCAAACAAGATGTCTAGGGACGGGTAACTGACATCTTTAGGAATAACGCCAGCAGCTATGTTGGGTAAAAAAAGCCTGGGCATTTCGCTCAGGCTTTATTGATTCGGGAAGAAAGGGGGACTTACTTCACAAAGATTTTCTTGCCGCCCTTGATGTAGAGGCCGCGCGAGGGTTTGGCGGTCAGACGGTGTCCGTTGATGGAATACCATGCCGAATTGTCCTCACCGACGGAGCGCAGTGCTTTACGGATGCCCGTGGTGCCCCTGATAATCAGATAGTCGTCGGAAGAGCCGACAAAGACCATGTCGCCCGAGCCTTCGCGAACGTACATAATATCGAAGCCTATTGTCTGGCTATAGCCGTTTTCCTTGGCCAGTCCCTTCAGGCTGATGGTCTGTTCGAAGTTGACAGTCCCTCCAGCAGGAATAGTGACCGGCTTCAAGAACATCTGGTCGGGTTCTTTGGTGTCGTCATCGTCCCAGTTGTTGCTATAGTCGTCGTAATAACGCTGCAGGATGATGGTTCCCTTGAACTCTGTGGTCTCAGCATTCTTAAGGACGGCCTTGAAGGATATGTCCTCGCTGGTCACCTCATAGTCGGCTAACTCATCCTCGACTTCCTTCACCGGCGTCACCTCCATTTTCTCAGCGGTAATCTGGTAGTGAGGCTGAATGACGAAAGGCGTGGATTCGTAAAGGGTAACAAACTCGTCCTTATCGTCTATGTAGCCCACTGTCACGACGTGCTCATACTCGTCACGCGAGAGCGTTAAGTTCATGGTGTGGGTGGCTCCGGGCTTTAGGCGCACCAAGTCGCCATCACTATCATCGTCATCGTCGTCTTCCTCGTCTGGTTCGTCCGATTCGTCAGTCACTTTCAAATAGCCATAGAACTCCTCGGTGCCAGCATTCTTCACCGTTACCGTACAAGAATATGAATCGTCGGCTTTCAGGACGCCATCCTTCACGTCGTCTGTAAGACTGCTCTTGACAATCTGGAGCGATGCGTTCTTGTTTTTCTGACCATAGTCGATGGCACGACCTTCACCGATGGGAGAGCCCAATTCCTCGGAAAAAAGCACCACATTGGAATAACCACCCTTTTCCAGATTATAGATGAGTGAACCTTGCCAGCTCTCGCCCGGACCCACTTCGACAAACTGTTTTTGACTTGACTCTGGGAAAGTTCCCTTAATGGTTTTCACCGTGATGAAGCTCTTGAACGTCTCTGTAGTGCTGGTGTTCTTTAACTTCGCATTGACCTTATATATTTTTTCGTCGTCGTTGAACACTTCGGTAGAGACCTCAACATCCAGATAGTCAGGCCTGCAGTCGTAGGTCAGTGTATTGCCTTTGATGACAAACGTCACGCCATTAGAACTTTGTTTCATGACGGGTTCCCATTCGCCTTCGCCATATTTAACGAGAAACTCCATCCGGTATTGTCCGTCACCCAATCCATCCCCCAGTTTCAACACTTTTCTCCAATATTCGTAGAAACGTCCATTTTTCAACGACAGATTCGAATAGGCGGAACTGATTGGCTTTTTCTCCGAAACTACCTTGCCCGAGGCATCGGTAACAACGTAACCGAAACTAACGGGGTCTGTGATATTCACATTATTATATAAATTTTGACTGATGGTCCTTGTCAGGTTGAAATCCTCATTCTCATCGCTTCGCGTAACACTGCGGTTACCATACCAACTGAAATTGGATTGTAATTTGGGAGCCACCTTTCCCGGGGTTGTTGCAGGCTTAATGCCGATAAGGGCATCCTGGCGGCCGGAATAGCCCTGTGTGTCGCTACCACCGCCCTCGTGTAAGGAAGAGGGATTGCAGAGTGCCATGCGGTAGTAATTGTCGCTCGAGCCATACCATCCCCAGTTGAAATGGAAGAAGTCCTCGTGGCTATAACCGTCACAGACAAAGGTATGACCACCTGTGGAAGAAAAACCGGTGTATATGATGGGGCGCTTGTCCTTCAGCTCGTTGTACATCATCTTTATCCAATCGGCATAAACATAGTCTCCTCGATAGACCTGCTTCATCTCGGCATCATAGTTGAAGTTGTTGATTAACGCAACACGCACGGCAGAATCCCAGGCACCAGAGGCGTAGGGCGAGTAAGACATACAGGAGTTATATCCACAGTAGGCCATCAGCTTGGCTACGGCCATCTGCTGATCTTCCGTACCCGTGGGATTGCCGCGCTCACCGTAATTGTCCATCATCAAGCCCCAGTCCAGTGTAAGTCCTTTCTCCGGGCATTTTTCCATCATATTATATTTGGAATTGGTGTAGGGCGCAGGATATTCATTCATGGCTGCGGGATACTTATAATAATACATCACCTGAGCCATCGCCGTAGCCGGACATCCCGTCAACGACAATTCACGAGGCTTAGACTTTTTCTTAGTATTGACATGAGTAGGACACAGATAGTTGTAAGGCGCCTTCTGGCCCCAACGGCTCGTCACTAAGGGTGAAATCTTTTCGCCAAGGTCGGCAATAGGAGCCGCCCTCTGTCCCTGTTCCTTCAACTGGGTAATCTGCTCCTGATAGACACTCAGGAGATAGCGCATACCCTCGGGAATGTCATCGGGGTCGAAACTACCGGAATCTCCGAATCCAAGAATGTCAGGGGCACAGTCGTCACCACTGACAAGCACGTAACCGCCTCCATTGGCATTGAAAGCATAGACCAACGGCTGTCCGGTTTCGACAGCCTGCATCTGCAGCTGTGAGGCTGAGCGGTGGCCCGACTTATTGTATCCCTCGCTGATGCGCTGAAGGATGAAAGTCTTGGCTTTTTCACGAGCCTGTTGCAGATTCACCTCGGTTGCCTGTACTGCCGACAACTGAGCAAAGCACGCCAGAATGGCGACCCATAAACGAAAGTAAATATTCCTCATATCTGATAAGTTTTAGTTTTCACTGCAAATATAGGAATAATTTTCGAAACAACGTTGTTTTTCGGGAAATATGCTTAACTTTGCAATTGATTTTTAACGGATTACCATTACTATTGCTAAAATAATTATGAAAAAGCTATTTTTGACATTCCTACTGGCGGCTTATGGATTGGTGACCAACGCACAGACCTATCCTCCCAAGGACACCCCACAGTTAGAGTTTGCCCTCCAATTGCGCGTTACGTTAGGTGAAGCGTTCTCAATTGCGAATACCCAGCATGGGCGACGCACAGTGATTCCCATTACAGGTGGCACCTTCGAGGGACCGTTGCTGAAAGGAACCATTCTCAACGGAGGTGCCGACTATCAGTTGAATGCGGAGAACCGTACGGAATTAGAGGCCATTTACTGCATCAAGACTGACGACGGCGTCTATATCCATGTGCGCAATCGCGGCATCATAGCCAATGGAAAGGACGCTAACGGCAATCCCACTTTCTATTTCAAGGCAGCCCCACAGTTTGAGGCACCTGCCGACAGTCGCTATGGTTGGCTGAATAATGCCCTATTCGTCTGTGCTCCCGAATGGACCAAAGAGTTCCAGGGCATTGTGCTGAATGTGTGGAAAGTGAAGTAAATAGAATTTTCGCCAAACATAAACCGCGAAAAGTGTGCGTATTTATGTGCGTAAAACTTGTAACTTGCTGATTTTCTGTATTTGTTGTTCTCTCTTTTGACGTCAGACTAAAAATTTTTATTCTCAATGAATAATTATCAATTAATTATTGTATCTTTGTACCATCACTAACTAAAATTATAGGTATATGAAAACTATTTCGAGGACAATGATGACAGCAGTGCTGCTGGTGGTGGCACTGACAGTGAGTGCACAGAAACTGAGTAAGCAACAGCAAGAAGACGCGATGATTAACCTTTTTGCTCGTGCCACGTTGGTTAACGGCAAGTTTGCTATCACGCGTGAGCCGATTACCTATTACGACTATTGGGCAGCCACTGGCGAGAAAGCTCACGGCCCCAACACGAGTGTGACAAATGCCGCTATTGTCAGCGATGGCAAAAAACAAAAGATGGTCAATGCCATCAACAGTTATTTCGGAGAACGTGTGGTATCACTTGCTACCAATGCTCAGATTGATGAAGCGCACAAGAAGATCGGTCTGCATCGTGAGTTAGGCGAGAACAGTATTGCTGGTTCTGGTTTCTTTCTCACCATGACAGCTGCCCAGTATAGGAAGTTCAAGTCACAGTACGACGGTTACAATCAGAGAATGACAAGTCCAACCAGATCTAAGAAAGCAAAACAGAAGAAAACAACAAAGAATCAGCAGAACAACAAGCTGAGATTCAATTTCTAAGAATCCCTTTAAGAACAAAATAAGCCTGGGCGATGCTCAGGCTTTTACATTATTTCATTGTACGATAATCCCTCGTCATTTTGTCTTATATCCTTTTGGTATCTCGAACGTTGATGCTGGTAAGGAGGATGGCATCTGGATAGACGTGGCTTCATAGATGGCTTTAGTGCCGTTTTTCAAGCGCTCCACCTTCTTCAATACAACGCCCTTCCATACGTAATAGTCGGAAGTGCTCGATTGATATAAGGTGCAGGTCTTACCCAATATAGACACAGGCTTTTTTTGCGTTATTTTCTTGATTCTGGTTTTATCGGGATAAAGAAAGTTTAGCTGGACGTCATCACTCACTGTCATCGTCTTCTTCTGGACATCAAGCGTATAATCTTTGTTGTCACGGATGTAAAGGAGCGTTTCTTTATTTGAAATCTTAAAATAGCGGCGCTCCACCTTTCCGTAGTTATCAAAGGCGCGCTCGTGCTGTCCTTTTTCCTTTCCCTTCGTATACTTATACTTCACCACAGCACACTTCATGTCATAGCGAGCGTTCTTCTCCTTAGTTGTAGTGGTCGACACACCTGAAATCTTATATTTCTTAGCCATTGCGCCCACGTCGAAACTCTTCACGCTCATCTGACCTTGATTGTTGACAGTAGCCGTCTGTCCTGGTTTCAGCGTCGATTTCTTAGATCCCTTCTTGCTCGTTACCTCCATCGAACCTTCCAGCAGGTACACGCGCGAAGACTTGCCGTCGTTTTCAAGTACGTAGGTGGTGCCAGTTGGCTTTGCAGTACAATACGTCATCTCGAATTCGCAGTCAGTACGCTTCAGGCCCTCACCCACAATTGTCCCCTTTTCCAATACCCAGATGTCCCTACCATCGTTAGTCCGCTTTTTCAGAAATATCGTAGAGTTCTCCATGAGGGTAATTTTAACATCGTCACATTTGTTAAATACCTCAATCGGGCCAGAATCATCCGTCCAAACAATATCATTGTAGTAGATGTAATCATACCAGCTATTAACCTTACGAGCATACTTCTTCTGTTCTTTTCTATGGTTGTTACAACAAACGTAGGCATTAAAGGAGGTAGAATTGACAGTATAGTTACTAATCTGACCATTGCAATGCTCGCAACGGTTGGCTGTCGACTCATCATTCCACTTGAGTGATTTGTTCTCTTGAGCATTTGCCTTCTTCACCACATCCAAGGTCACAGAACAGTTTATTTGTCTATAATTGATGTTTTGATAGCTAAAGAATATGTGTATTGTCTTAGCATTATCAGGCACTTTGCCCGAATAGGTTGATGATCCATTTCCAGACTTTTCAGACTTATTCAGAAGGTTGATAGTGTTCCCACCAGAAGTATAGGCAGTGATGGATGCAGTAGCACCCAATTTTTCTTCCACGCATCCAGCAATTTTCTTATACGTAGCCGACACAGTACTACCAGCCACAGTCTGACCCTTAATTTCTATCTGCATGGCATTGGTGGAATAGCCTTGATCTGTTACTTTTTTCTGGGTCACGATGGCTCCTGAGAACGAATATTCCATCTTCGTATCCAGGTACGATATGGTGCCTTTATAACTTGATAACTTCTTAGACGGTTTCTTCACTTTGCATGAAATCACCACCTCTGTCGGATGTGTTGATACGCCATTATATATGTCAAGTGTCACACAAACTCCATCTTGCCCTTTAGGTACTTGATAGGTCATCGAGGCAGACTTACCTTTAGTTTCTTTAATTGTTTTGCCATTGCCGTCTGAAATTACAATACGAGGCCAGCCTACTTTCTCACTGCAAAAGCAAGAAAACGAAAGTGTCGCGCCCTCTTCAACCTCATACGAATATGATAGTTGTTCTTTGAAAGCAGACTTCTCTATCACCTTGCCGCCCGAGAAGGAGTAAAATATTTCACCTGTCCCAACGATGGGATTGTAAGAACCCTTCGTCACTCCCTGCGCACTCGCTGTCAGCACCGCCACTAGCAGCACTGCTGTCATCATCGTCCTCGAAATTGTTTTCATATACCTATAATTTTAGTTAGTGATGGCACAAAGATACAATAATTAATTGATAATTATTCATTGAGAATAAAAATATTTAGTCTGACGCCAAAAGAAAAAACTACAAAGCCCCGAGGATTTACCTCGGAGCTTTGAACCTGTTCATCCTGCGGAAAGAATAAGATTCGCTTTTTCCTAAAAAGCTTTGAATCCTCTTCTCTTGCTTCGCGGAGAGAACAACAAAGCCCCGAGGATTTACCTCGGAGCTTTGAACCTGTTCATCCTGCGGAGAGAACAGGATTCGAACCTGCGAACCGGTTTTGCCGGTTACACGCTTTCCAGGCGTGCCTCTTCAACCACTCGAGCACCTCTCCTTATGTTGACTTTAAAAACGACTGCAAAGGTACAAAAATAAATGAAAAATGAGCAATGAGCAATGAGAAATAAGCTTTCTTTTAATATTCTTTATGTTTTGATGCCGAATATCCTCTCCACATTTTTGTTGGTCTGGCGGCAGATTTCCTCAGCGCTGACATCATAAGCCGCAGCCAGTTTGTCAATAACATGGACGATATAAGACGGTTCATTGCGCTGACCACGCATAGGGACGGGAGCCATGTAGGGAGCATCGGTTTCAAGAACTATACGGTCGAGGGGCACACAGGCTGGCAGCACTTCTGGCAGATGGGACTTCTTGAAGGTGAATACACCACCAATACCCAACGCGAAGCCGTCGAACTCCAACAATTGGCGAGCCTCCTGTTCATTGCCGGTGAAACAATGGAAGACACCGCCTGACAATTTCTTCGCATACCTCTTTAATATAGTCACCATCTCGTTCTGTGCCTTCCGACAGTGTATCATCAGCGGCAACTGCATTTCAACCGACCAGCGTACCTGCTCCTCGAAGGCCAGCAACTGCTGCGCTTCAAACTCGCGACTCCAATAGAAATCAAGACCGATTTCGCCGATGGCAAGAGGAGCCTCACCCCCCGCCCTCTCCAATAAGAGAGGGAGCTGTTGTTTGATACTAGCGAGAACTTCCTGCCAGTCGGGACGTACCTCTTCGGGATGAAGACCGAGCATGGGATAGCAATAGCCGGGATAGCGGCAACAAACGTCGAGGACAGTCGCACAGGAAGCATGGTCGATGGCTGGCACAAAAATCTTGGTACAGCCTGCCTCACGCGCCCGCTGGACTACAGCATCCACATCGTCGCGAAACTCTTCACCATCCAAATGGCAGTGCGTATCTATGTAATTTAGAATTGACAAATTACTATTTAGAATTGATGGATTCTTCTTTACTTGTTACGATGGAGGAGTTCGTCCATATACTGGCGGAGAGCCAGCTTGCGCTCGTCGGGCACATTGACCTTGGCGAGGTATTGGGCTGCTTGATCGAAATAGTAGTTGATGCGCTCCTCGCAAAGCTGACGGATGCCTATCTCGTCGTACAGGCGAGTGACGGCAGCCACCTTGACATCACGATTGAAGGTCTCTGCCTTTATCCAACGAGCGAGTTCGGAACGCTGTTTGTCGTTTGCACGGTTATAGGCATTGATGAGCATATAGGTCTTCTTGTTGGAGGCAATGTCGCCACCGACAGCCTTTCCAAACACCTTCGGATCACCATAGACGTCGAGCAGGTCGTCCTGCAATTGGAAAGCCAGTCCCAGTTGTTCGCCGCACTTGTAGAGATTGTCAACGTCCGCAGCAGGAGCATCAGCCAGGATAGCACCAATCTTCGTGGCGCAGGCCAGCAATACCGAAGTCTTCAGACGAATCATCTCGATATACTCCTCTTCACGAACATCGTCACGGGTTTCGAACGACATATCGTACTCCTGTCCTTCGCCAATCTCAAGGGCTGTTTCGGTGAAACAGTCGAGAATGCTTGCCAATTTCTGAGCAGGAACCTGAGCAATGCGCTGATAAGCCAACACCAGCATGGAGTCGCCCGAGAGAATGGCCGTATTGGCATTCCAACGCTTGTGAACCGTCTCGTGTCCACGACGTAAGTCGGCCTTATCCATCAGGTCGTCGTGCAGCAGGGTGTAGTTATGATATGTCTCCAGTCCGCAGGCTGGCATCAGGATGTCCTCGGGATGATCCTTAAACAGGTTATAGGCCATGAGCATCAGCACGGGACGGATGCGTTTGCCACCGATAGACAGCACGTATCGGATGGGGTCATACAGCGATTGGGGTTCACGTTCGTAAGGCAGTTTGTCTAAATAGTCGTTGACCAACTTCAAGACGTCATTGGATGTCTGTATCATAATGTTATAATTTAAATACAATAGGAATACTTACCTTGGTGCGACAGGGCTTGCCGTTCTGCACACCGGGTTGCCAGTTTGGCATCATACCCAGCACGCGCAGCGCCTCTTTATCGCACTCACGGGATAGCGACTGCACCACCTTCAGCCCTGTGATGCTTCCGTCTT
>JAEEGF010755659.1_pt1 | contig 14162 bp, 19 predicted proteins | sample 9134171 | NCBI WGS metagenome assembly JAEEGF01 (sample SAMN16246542, study PRJNA631951) | gut metagenome | biome: gut microbiome; feature: rumen; material: AP-attached | host: Bos | place: Iran: Karaj | collected 2018-10
ATCGTTATTCTCTCTGCATTTTATCGCTTTTGTTACTTATAGAAAGTAATCCAATTAGTCCTATACTTGTAACTTGGAGCAAATTTGCTTTCAGGGAAGATTTCTTTCACCCCCACAGATACCTTTATCTAACTCCTGCGAGACACTTTCATTAAGGCTTTCGTTGTGTACTGTAATATTCTAACATCTTCTCTATCGTATTCTTCATTTCATCTCTGACATGAAGAGGCTCCAACACCTCCAGTCTTTCCCTATGCCAAAGCAACTGCTGATAGAAATTAAAGCAAGGAACCAGCCTATATTCAAAGATGCTCCATTCGTCCGTCTTCTCTATCTCCTTTTGAGACTCATGAATAGGTAGAGCATTTACATATTCTGCTTGTGTACTATAAACCTTAATAAGTATTCTTTCTGGTTTCTGATCATCTGAATGATTCACGCCAAAACTGCCATCAAAATACTCATCTGCAGTAATCTTCTTGGAAGGGAACATCTTCCCTTCTGTTAAACGAATGTTGTCCATTCTCTCTAAGGCAAAGACAGATTGACCATGATGATGATTGTCTGGCTCAGCTACTAGATACCAACGTTGTTCCCAGGTACGTAGAAAGTAGGGGATGAGTAATTGGTGCTTTACAGTTTTATGGTTAAATGAGTAATATTCGCACTTAATACCTTTGTTTTTGTCAATAGCTTCAAGTATTACTTGTACATTCTCAACCCCAGTTGGCGCCTCGGTTAAAATTATTTTATCACGATGCTTCAGGGCCAGTTCCGTCATTCCCTCGATATGATAGGCTGACAGCAAATAGTCGTAAAGCGAGTCATCCTCACCATATAGAGCCTGATGACGGTGCAACTCATACTTACCCGTTCGTTGATTAAAATCGATATAACAAGGGAAAGTCTCTTCGATGTATTCTCTATATCTCAGGAATGTACGAGGCAGGAACTCGTCTCCTTCATAAAGTGATGAATACTGGTAATAGTCATTAATCTCCTTCAGCGTCAAAGCCCCTTTACGCTCCAGAAGATTAATCAGATAGAGGCATTTCTTCAGTTTCGACATACGTATTCAATTTTGTGGCAAATATAGTCATTTTTCTGGAATCAGCAAAGTTATTTCATTGTTTTCTACTACTAAGAATTGATTGTAGCCTTAAATCTGCTCTTTTTGTTTTTGAGAAACAATCCTGAATGGAACCTGATGAAAATTGGTCTGGATTTATAATGTTCCAAATAACTATTATAGCGTTTTGTGATGCGAATAGCAGATCGCTCGTATAATTCCCGGTCGTTCTCCTTTATGCTGACATTAAATGTCTCGTCACATACAGACAGTTCTATCTTGATATCATCATCAACTCCTTCCGATTGGTTCTTGAAAGGATATACCTTTTCTTCAATCTTAGTAACCATTGTCTTTATGATTTCCAAATCGATAGTTTCTTTCTTGGCCATAATAATGTTCTTATTTGTTATAATTCATTATATGGCTGCAAAGATAAAAAGAGAGGCAGACATTTTGTGTCCGCCTTCAAGAAATAATAACAGAAAAACGTCTCGTTAATCTAAGAGCGTTTGAGCCCAAATGGGGATAATATCAGTATAGCGTTTGACGAGTTGTCCATCGGTCATTCGAAACAATATACATGCTTCTGCATCGTCGATAGAGTTATCATAAACATACATTCGATCGGCTAAAGTGGCTACTCGTTTGCAATTAAGAATCGATTTCTGGTAACGGGAGATGATCTTGGGAATTGGAACGTCGTGTCCACCCTGCATCACGCGTTTAGCGATACGAGAAGAGTTGATCGAAGGATGATTTGTAGAGACAAAGAAGACCCTGATAAAGTAGCCAGCTTCCTTTGCTCGACGTATAAAATCCACCTTGCCTTCAGAAGACAACACGGTTTCAAAAATCAGACTTTGTTTATGACGCAAACACTCTTCGCGCAGTTCTTCACAGTAATTTGCAGCTTTCGTCACAGCCTCGATAGAGTTCCAATCACCATACTTGTCTTGGGCCACTTGGTCTGGATTCACATATACAGCATCCTCCAGCCACTCATGTCGAAGGATTTTGGAAGTGATAGTAGTCTTACCAGACCCATTTGGGCCTGCTATCACGATAAGTACAGGACGATGAGGAGTTTGTTGCATAGTCTAAATGGCTGCAGCAGCCTGCCTGAGTTCTTCAAAATATCGTTGTGTAGCCTGTTCGTTTGCTTTTTGGGCATCTTGGGCAGCCTCACGCATCAGTTGCGACAGAACCTCGTCGGTAGGCTCTTCCATACTTGTCAATTTATATGTGTCGATACTCATATTGTAGTTTTTTATTATTGTCGCTGCAAAGATAGGAAAGATATCAATACCTTCCAAATAATTCAGGAGTTTTTTATCAATTATCCCACTTTAAATGCCACATTTGCATTCACTTCGTCGAAGGTGATATCTAAAATCTCTATTTTATCCAGCATGCCGCCTATTTGGTCAATCTTGTCTAAGTGAATCCGCAGTTTGTTGTCCTCCAGTTCCTCTACAAAGTCCTTGATAGTTTCCTTAAACCACATCAGCGCCCCCTTGATAATCCACTCGATGCCGAAACCCGCCTGATAAGACAACGAAATATCATTTTCTGCTACCTGATCAACAGAAATATTGATAGTCGCATCCTTGATCACAACCTTCTTAGCGACACTCAAAGTTTTCTCATCGACAAACCCCAGCTTAACCTGCTGGTTGTACTTCTTCATCAAGAATGCCTCAAGTTCCTTGTACGGTATTTGTAACCTCATGCTCATTCCGATTGATTCCTGATGGTCCATTACCATCACACGTTTGCTTATATTCTGCTTCTTGTTTTCAGACTTGTTCAGCGTAGCCAAGTCTTTCACCTTTGAAACATAGTCGGCTATCATCTGCTTATAATCTGATTCACTCAGCGGATGCGTCTCGGTCCAGGTCTTACCACACTTGGGGCATTCGTATTCAACCTGGATATCCTTGTAAATCCACTTCTCCAGTTCATCACCCCACTTCTCCATATCGGTTCGCAAGAGACGCAAAACGATTTCTTTCGAAGCCTTCCAGATCAGTTTTCCACCAACAGGAATAAACTCCACAGCAGTCCCAGGTCCTCCATGCAAGGCATCCCTGATAATTCCTCGCTTCTCTTTGCCAACTACTACATTACCGCAGTTTGTGCATTCTTGGATGTATCTTTGTTTCATATTCTATTAATACACATATTCGTAGTTTGTCGTGCCAAAAGGGAGTAAATCACACTCTCTAATATCATCGACGCATTCTGCCACATCCACAATGAATTTTGCAAAAGAAGCATTAGTCATTTCCTTGTATTCCGGCTTATAGTTGGAATCAGTCAGCCGAGATTTGCAGTAATCAATTAAGAAATTATTCATATTCATCTCCAATTTATAAAATGACGATCTACAATTATCAATTGTAAAATATGTTTGTTTATAACATCTAGTGCAACTTCATAATAGTGTTGTTCGGTATCAATAATCCATATCAAGTTATCATCTACATCATTAATATCATCTTCTACAAGCGGATTTTCCGTATCAGTAATGTCAGCGTGAAAACTTAACAAATAGTAACCATTGAATTTGCATATAACATCTATTATTCCCTTTCCCACTTTTTTCAAGATATAATTGTAGTAGTATCTACGTTTCTTACGGTATGTTATTACCCTTATGGCATATTCCGAACTATTTTTCTGATGGAACCTTGTTTTTATGCCCATTGTACAAATTGATTTGCAAAATTCATGAATTGTAGTATTGGCTACACATTCCGTTTTTTATTGTTACCCAAAACTAGAATCTCCACAAAAGCCACATCTTTTACAACGATAAAACTCACCATCCCATTTTGCTTTACCTGTGCAATTGGGACAGTCAATTGTTGAAGGAAGGGAACCGTCTTCTTCGTCATAATAATCATCGTCTTCATCGTCCATCTCAGAACAATCAATATTTAATATTTCATTACCATAATCATCATGACCTATATACCAATTGAATTCTATATCATATCCTGTAGAACTACCATCGTATTCTTCTAAAAAATAAACATATTCATCATTATTACAACGCTTAATCTTTTTCAAAATATCCTCAGCAGTCATATCATAATTTTCTTCTTCCATATCAGTCGATTCTAAACATATATCTCCTTCATTATCGACATAAATATGGTTTACTGTATAATCATCGTCATCATCGTCACAGAAGTACACGATCCAATCCTTATACCCTCTATCACAGATATTATGCAATAATTTCTTTAATGCTTTAATCTTCATCGTCTTCCTTGTTGATTTGTGTATTGTATAAATGGAACCGCTCACCAGGATAAAACCAACGTTTATACGAATTAGGCATAGGGGTAACATCAGGCTTTACATAGCGAACATTGGTCAACCTTGCTACATTATATTTGGGATAATAGCCATAAAGTTTTCCATTCTCACCTTTTAAAATGAAAACTGTATTGCCAATAAATACGGCCCTCATCTCATCATCCACATACCTGTTCTCAAGAATTGTGTCAAAGGTAGTCCGAAGAAGCTCGGCCAATTTTTCTGCTTTCTCAGGGAAAACAGCCTCAGTCCTCATAAATTGATCATCACTCATGTAATAACCAATAATCCTCATTTTGACGTTGATATCATTCATACAATTAAAAATCGTCAGGAACAAAACATATTGCACTCTGCAACCTTTTCCCATCTATTGCTTTTGAAATTGTTCTTCTCTCAAAACGGAAATAAGAATGGCACATGGCGTAGTCACTCTGAAAGCAGGTCCAGTCCACATCGTTAATAAATCACGTGCAGTCCATAATCCTAATAGAATTTGAACTCCTGGAAGAATAGCTCCAGCAAATTTCTTTAGTATTTGACCTGCTCCTTGTTTTACTATTGGAATAAATCCAGCACCTATAGCACCTGCTTTTATAGCTTCCTCCATCAATTTTCCTGCAACTCCATCTGCATTGGCTGAACCTGTGGTAATAAGTTTGTGATAAACTTTAAGCCTTGTAGATCTATTATTAACCAGTTCTTTTATCTTATCAATTTTTTCTGCTAGAGTACATTCTTCGGGCATTTCGACATCAAGATCAAATAAAACACCATCTATATATTCCTCACTATAATTCACTAAAGAATCAAAAAGTACACGTCTAAGAAATTCGAATTCAATAGCAGGAGTAGAATCCTGTTTCAAATATTTTATATCAAGTTTATCACAAATATCAGTTAAAATTTCACGATATTTTACACCGTGCCCGCGAACCTTGTTAGTTATAGACTCACCACCAAACAACTGTATTTCATGAATAATCTCATTGACCATATCACCCAAGTTATTCGGATAATTGTTCGCAAATAATTGTGTATCTGATATAGATTCCGAACGTCTTTTTTTGCCATCTTCAGGATCATATACCAAGATATTAACTATTTTTTTTAGTCCCTCATTTGGAACATCTTTAAGAAATTCCAAATCTAAATCTACTAATACGGCCATAATTAAATATTTAAGTGTTCAAGTTTATTTATTCTAGTTTCCAAATCATTGATTTTTTTATCTTGTTTTTCAATATGCAACAGGATATCTTCATGACTCCTAAATTGGTTTATAATTGAAAGCAATTCTTTTTTCAACTTTTCGTCTTCGGGAGAATTTGACAACTCGCTAATCTTACCATTTAAGTCACTGATAACTTTTCTATAAGAAGCCATATTGTTAATACTAATAGCAAACAAGTATCTAATGACTCCAGCCATCTTCTTCTGGTTCTCAAAAGCTTTCTTTTGAGACTCTGATTGACTAATAAGCGCATTGCTCATATCAATACATGCTAATTGTAAATGCTGAACGGCATTTGTGTTTAACCAACCTGTTTCCTCGCGAGCTGCTTCTTTAGCCGTTTTTAATGCACGTTTTGCTTTTTTTTCTGCCTGTTCGATTGCCAAAAGATAGTCGCCTTTGGCTTTTGCGTAAGTTGTTAGTTCTTCTACTTTTGATAATATCTCAGTAGAAGGATTGCTGTTTTGTTGTTCCATATTATTTTAGTGCTTCTTTAATTTCTACGAAAACATCAGGGGCTTTATCGCGTAACCTAACGACGGACCTAGAGATCCCCATATTAGCATCATAAACTGAATCTATTGATTCCATCATATAAGGAGTAGAACTCTCTGCAAGTTTGGTTAATTCATTCACTGCATTTGTAGCCTCAATCTCATATATATTTTCCTGGCCTTGGCAATAATATAGTTTTGCTCTTGTTAATTCCAATTCTGTACTTATCAATTGTTCTAGCTTTTTGGCTTCTTTCCATCGTTCTACCCCCATTTCGACGTCAACATAGCATGCAACAGCCATTCTTCCAATTCCAACAAAATTAATACGTAGAACAAATTGTTTAGCAAACTGTGCAGGGTTTGCCCCCGACAAAATAGCGGATCTGATAGAAGCATCAGCTATATCAATAGCCGTAAACGTTCCACAGGCAATAGTAAGCATCCTTGTAAGAGTTCTATTATTCTTTGTCCGGGGCAAAATGTTGTGCCAAGGAAGACTATATAATTGCTTAAAGTCACTCCAGTTTTCCATTTGTAAGCCTTTAAGATTTGATGCCAGACGACTAATGCAATAATAGCTACGAACAATACATTCATTGACCACAACAGGAAATGTCTGACGTGCAATCTCATAACCTACACCTATTTCTGCCCTTAAATCAAATTTGATGACAGACTCAGGGATAATTTTACCATTCTCATCATGTTCTGCGAATAAAGTTCCGTTAAACAGTGTACTGATCCATTTAGAGAAATTGTTTGTCCCTTCTTTAGTTTGGAAAATTGGCAAACTTGAAATTTCTTTAAGTAGAGAAACAATTGGGCCAGGTAGTCCTGTTCCATACTTTCCTTTATATATTGAACCGCTTGACCCTGCCATATCACTGACCATGTGAAAAATCCATTTTGTAAAGCCAAGGGTAATTTTAGATGGTATATCTTTTCCAATAAGTTCACCATCAGGAACAGGTACAGCCACAAAAGCACCTTGTCCCATAGGGCTGATATGTGAAACTAATGAACTTGCTTTTGTTCCGTAGACATATCCAGTAAATTGTGTAAGCATCGAAAAGAATAGACCAACAATTGTTGGATGATGACTAAAATCATTTAGATGATGAAAATTACCACCTCCAAATTTGTCTGTCACCAAGTCGGCTGCAATCTTATTGTTTTTTTCAAGATAGTTTACAGCGCCTGCCAAGGAATCTCCTTCATAACCTTGTTTCTTTGCCACCCACTTAACAAAGTTATTAACCTTATCATTTCCCCATGCTGCCCCTCGGTCTAAAGAGAATTCTCCAACAAACACAGAATCTATTAGCCCCGAAAGGATTCCAGAAACTACAGATACAGAGCAATCAAGTTCAGAAAGATGTGCTGTCAATAAATCAATTTTCTCTCTTTCGGATAATTGCTGTTCTTTTACAGATGCAATAGAATCATCTATAAATGCGATTAGATCATCAAATGTAGTAGAAGGATCTAACTGTTTTATTTCGTATTCAACAGTAAAATCTTCCAGTTTGCTATATAATTTTATCTCTTTCATTATAACTATTGATATCTGTACTTCTTTGAAATTATCTTGTAGGTCCTATTTCGGAGCCTGACGTGCAGAATGTCAAAAGAGCGTTACCGTTCGTCTTCTCAAAGATTTCGGGAACAAAGATAGGGAATATTTCTGAAATGGCAAAGCGTTTACGCACTTTTTTCATATCACGGACTGCATTTTGTTTCAGTTACAAACTACTATTGCCATCTTTCAGGCGGTAGATGATGTGATTGATCATTCTACCTACTGTATTCAGTGTACGACGATCTGCTGCTGAGAGATAGATGTGGTAATCGTTGTAAAGATGCTGGTTCAACTCACGATAATCTATATCCGTAAAGGCTGGGTTGCTGTCAAAGTGCAACTTCTTCTGCTTGTTACAGAAGACAAACAGGTCTAAGAGCTCTCGGCTCTGTTTATCGTAGTTCTCCATCTCAACTTTCAGCATCTCTCTGTACTCTGGTTTCGTTTCTGCCTCGATATAGAGCATCAGTTCCTTCATGCTTTCGAGCGTCCATTTTGCATCATGATTTACTCCGATACCGAAATTGTGTCGAAGGAGGAAAAGGAATTTGTCATTGTCGAAATAATAATTGTCGAAATCATCAGTTACGACATAACGGCGACGGCAAAACTCAAATGTGTACAGGAAATTGCGCATGAGTGGGGTGTTTGGCACCTCTTCTGACTCAATCAGTTTATAAGGAATATCCTTCAATTCAAACCAAGAGGCTTGCTGTTTACGAAACTCATCAAATCCAATAGACTCTACTATCATTTTGAACATCATGTCCTTTTCTTCATCAGACATGTTGTCAACGAGACTGTTCATTTCATCTTTTGTCATAATTACTATTCTTTAAATTAAACACTCTGTGAAATCATAAAGCAAATTCCCAAAGCAAACAGATGTCTGTATCGCCATAGGGAAGGAAATTTCAAGTAGAAATCTTCCTCAGTGAGGGGAATCGACATGATGGCACATGCGCCCCAAAGCAATGCTGTATAGGAAAAGATTCTGGGGACACCAGCAAATACCATGACTGTAACAATAGCCATGTGGAGGAACGGGATACCTTTAGTTACAATATCTAATGTCATAATCTGTCTGTTTATCACCATTATTATTTTACTTCAACACAAAGCACAAGTTGATATAGTCTGGCTCAAAACTGATGCTTTGCATTTCCACTTTCTCTAAGATTGTATTCAGCTTATCAATCTTATCGAGATGAACTAACAGTGTATTATTGTCTTGTACCTCCAGCATGTCTTTAACAACATCCTCACACAATTCCAATACCTGTTCCCACTTCAGACCAATAGCCATTCCTGTCTGATGTGTCAACGTAACGTCACTGCCATCCACCTTCTTAACAGAGACATTTTCTTTAACAGGAACAGTTGCTTCCATAACCTTTAGTTTTATTTTAACTACGGCACTCACCTGTATGGTGCTCTCATCTCCATACGCCAAATTAATCTGGCTAATCAACTTCTGCTGAAAATACTTATTGAGTAATTGCTCAAACTCGTTGTAAGGAATCTGTAATCTCATATACTTTATCATATTTTACTGCTTCATATCTTTAATTCTCCATTTTTAGTTTCTGGGTGCAAAGGTATGGGGAGGTGCGGACATAATGTGTCCGACCTCAATAGTTTTTTGCAATACTCCAAGAGAATTAAGAATATCGTTTTTAGTTATGCTTGCCCAACATTGAGCATTGCGTCCACAAAGATACGAATTAGTGAGCTAAATACCAAATAAATCTCGAATTATTTTTATCCCTGCATTATAGCCGTCCCTTATCAAGGGGCTCTAAATCTCGCAAAGCGAAAATATACGAAGAATTATTGAAAGTAATACGTTTTTAAACAAAAATTTGAAAAATATAGGTTTCACAAGGCTTCTTTGACCTGAAGGTGCAAAGTGTGGCGATGCAATGTGAAACGATGTGAAGCAGTAGCTCGGAACTAAGGAGCTACGGATTTAGGGATTATGGACTATGCCCCTTTTTTATACAAAGCCTCCTGCATAGTAGCTGCGAGCGATGTAAGGCGATGGCTCGTAATAGGCACTGGTATTGTAGTTGTCGATGACTTCACAGACGGGATTGTTATAGACGCGAAGAATGGCATCAGCGTAATCTTCACTTGGTTGGATGGTATTAAGAATCAGACGCTTATAAACTTTTCCCATTTGTGTTGCCGTAGGAATGTTCGGACAAAGTTCGGCATCTACTTTTGTGATATCGAATTCCCCTGATTGTAACTGGTATTCGTCTATCCAGTCATCCACTACAGCCAATGGATTTTCTGAATGTAGCGTATCTGCCAGTGACAATTTCTTAGCCAACTCATCATGGCCCATCTTGTTTGCTACATATTTGTTAGGTTGCTTCAACTGGCGTGCTACCCGCTCAATCATATAGCAAACAAAATACAAGTCGTCTGTGCTGATCTCGTCCTCAGGAAAGAATACGTTTTTCATAAATCATTGTTTTGAATGCTAACAACCAAATTGCTGCCGTGAAAAATAGTCTTACTATCTGCCATTCGCATAGAATCTTTTTGCAAAGATAGTGCAAAATTTCGATTAAGCGAAGGAAATGAGAAAAAATTTTCAATTCTAAGCGTGAGAAAGTTGATTAAATTGAGCGAAATACTAATTATGGTACATAAGGAAAGGCAGTAGAGCGACTGCTGAAGTTTAAAAAAAAGTTTTTATGTGATAGCTTTTTTTCTGCTTTATTGCTTGCTTTTTAGAACGAAAATGATTATCTTTGCAGTCTAAAACTTTTAAAATAGTATGAATATGAAACTGACAAAACAACGCAAATGCCGTACTGATAATTCTAGACCTTTGGAACTGAAAGACTTGGCACGCACCACCGTTCTCTGCGAGTATGATTCGATAGCCATTGTCGTCGACGACGTGAGAACGACGGCCACTGAGCGTGGTATCTTCGGGCGTTACAAGCACCAGCCACTTCGATCCTGACTGGGTAAAATAGGAAAAGAACGTTAGGGATGGCTGATGGAAGATGTAAGATGCATGATGAAACCTAAAAGACTGGCATTTTTGGTGTGTCTGTTGTCGACGCTGATGGGACTGCAGGCAGAGGCACGCGAGAGACTGAACTTTGACAAAGACTGGCGTTTCCTGCTGGGCGACTCTGCCCAGATGGCAAAGGCCGAGTATAACGATTCTTGGTGGCGAAGACTCGACGTGCCTCACGACTGGGCCATTGAGGGCGACTTCTATGTGGGTAATCCCAGTGGTGCCTCTGGAGGTGCATTGCCTGGTGGGATAGGCTGGTATCGTAAGCATTTTACCATTAACCGTGAATCAACAGCCAATAACCGCTATTTTATTGAGTTCGATGGGGTATATATGAATTCGACAGTCTATGTCAACGGCCAGAAAGTCGGGAATCGGCCATACGGCTACAGTTCGTTCGAATATGATATTACGCCATACGTGAAAGAAGGCGAGAATGTGGTGGCGGTACGGGTAGACAATAGCGACCAACCAAACTCCCGTTGGTATAGTGGCTGCGGCATCTATCGTCATGTGTGGCTCACGAAGACGCATCCTGTACACGTAAAGCATTGGGGCGTGTATGTACACGATGGTAAGGTGGAAGTGGACTACGAGAATCCTACCAAGCAAAAGGTTACGGTAAAGAATACGTGGCTTGATGCTGCTGGTAAGCCTGCCAGCATCAAGAAGCCAAGGAAGTGGTCTTGTGAGGACCCTTATATCTATAAGGTACGCACGCAATTGATAGTCGGTGGTAAGGTGGTGGACGAAGTGGAGACCACTACTGGTTTCCGTGACTTTAAGTTCGATGCCAAGACGGGTTTCTGGCTGAATGGCAAGAACTTCAAACTTAACGGCGTCTGCGAACATCATGACTTAGGTTGTCTGGGTGCAGCACTGAACGAGGATGCGTTGCATCGGAAGTTGACTAAGCTAAAGGCCATGGGTGTAAACAGTATTCGCACGTCGCATAATCCACCAGCCCCCGAACTGCTGAATATGTGTGACACGATGGGACTCATCGTGATGGACGAGAGTTTCGACATGTGGCGGCGCAGAAAGACGCAGAACGACTATGCCCGATTCTTCGACGAGTGGCATGAACGCGACTTAAGCGACCTCGTTCTGCGAGACCGTAACCATCCGTCTGTCCTTATGTGGTCAATAGGCAATGAGGTGTTGGAACAGTGGTCGTCTGCCGAGGCTGACACGCTGACGCTCGAACAAGCCAACCTGATTCTGAATGCAGGGCATGACGCCTCGACATTGGCTAAGGATGGCGAACGCTCCGTACAAAGCTTGATGACCCAACACTTGGCAGAGATAGTGAAGCGCTACGATACCACGCGTCCCATCACGGCAGGTTGTCAAGAGCCTTCGCCCAATAATCATCTCTTTAAGAGCGGTGCGATTGATATCATCGGTTTCAACTACCATCATCAGTGGGCGAAGAATGTGCCTAAGAACTTCCCTGACAAGCCCTTTATTTTCTCAGAGAGTGTCAGCGCGTTGCAGACGCGTGGCTACTATATGATGCCTTCGGACAAGATTTATACGGCCCCTGAGCAATGGTGGCTGCCTTATACCGATCCTTCGTACATGTGCTCGGCCTACGATAATATGCATGCCTCGTGGTCCAGTACCCATGAGGAGATGTGGGATGTGGTGAAGCATACCCCCTACGTTGGTGGACAGTATATTTGGACGGGTTTCGACTATATCGGTGAACCTACACCCTATGGTTTTCCTGCCCGCTCAAGCTATTTCGGCATCATCGACCTCGCAGGCTTCCCCAAGGATGTCTATTACATGTATCAGAGTGAGTGGACGCAGAAGCCTGTGCTCCACCTCTTCCCACATTGGAACTGGATTCCTGGCGACGAAATTGACATGTGGTGCTACTATAACAATGCCGACGAAGTGGAGTTGTTTGTCAACGGCAAAAGCCAGGGCGTTCGTCGTAAAAGTAATCATAATTCTCAATTCTCAACTCTCAATTCTCAATTATGTACTGAATACCATGTCGGCTGGCGTGTGACGTTTGAACCTGGTGAGGTAAAGGTTGTGGCGCGTAAGGATGGCAGTGTGGTCGGCGAACAAACCATCAGGACTGCTGGCGCACCAGAGCGCATCCGCCTGTCAGTAGATTATCAGGGTAAGACGACAACCTTCATTACTGCTGAGGTGGTGGACAAAGACGGTAACCTTTGTCCATGGGCCGAGGATATGATTTATTTCGTTGGCGAAGGCAATGGCAGGATACTGGGTACGGACAATGGCTGCCAGACCTCGATGGAGCGTTTTACGTCGCCCAAGCGCAAGGCTTTCTTCGGCAAGTGTATGGTCGTGGTCAGCGGCAACGTCACGATGACTGCTAAGTCGCCGACTCTGAAATCTGACGTGATACCATGCCGGATTGAAAAAAAACTATAATTTGAAGACCATTTTGTGTCACGTATAAGAATTATTTTGTATCTTTGCATCCACAAAACGACAATTTGTAGCTACTAGAACAAACATGATGAAAAGAATGCTGATGATGGCAGTGGTTGTAGTGCTTACCATGACGGTGGGCAGTACCACAGCGTTGGCTGCCAAGAAAAAGGCCAAGAAGGCTAAGGTGGAACAACAGGAAACGTGGCCAAACGGCGAACCGATGGACACATGGTTTAAGAATGGTACAAAGGTGGACGTAGCAACGCTTGGACGTCAGTATGTGATTACTGATTATGGCGTGGTCAAGGACTCAACCATCGTGCAGACCCAGAAAATCCAAGCTGTGATTGACCGCTGCTCGCAAGAGGGTGGGGGTGTCGTGGTGATTCCTGAGGGTACATACCTCTCGGGTGCCTTGTTTTTCAAAAAAGGTACGCACCTGCATGTGGTTGGAAAACTGAAAGGCTCTGACCGTATTATTGATTTCCCATGGATGAAGACACGTATCGAGGGCGAAACCTGTTCCTACTTCTGCGCACTGGTGAATGCCGACGGACTGGATGGCTTTACCATCACAGGCAACGGCATTATCGATGGCAATGGATTGAACTATTGGCAGGAATTCTGGATTCGCCGTAAGTGGAACCCCCAGTGTACCAACAAGGATGCCCAGCGTCCGCGTCTGACCTATATCTCCAACTGTCGGAATGTGACGGTTCAGGACGTGAAGCTAATGAATTCGCCTTTCTGGACGAACCATGTCTATAAGAGCGACCATGTGCGCTATCTGGACTGTTATATCTTCGCTCCCACCGAGAATATCTGGACGGGCGACCCCAAGCGCGGTGCCCCGTCATCGGATGCCATTGACATCGATGTGTGCACCGACGTGCTGGTGAAAGGCTGCTACATGCATGTGAACGATGATGCCGTGGTGCTGAAAGGCGGTAAGGGAACGTGGGCTGACAAGGACGAGACGAATGGCGACTGCCAGCGTA
>JAEEGF012405850.1_pt1 | contig 14160 bp, 10 predicted proteins | sample 9134171 | NCBI WGS metagenome assembly JAEEGF01 (sample SAMN16246542, study PRJNA631951) | gut metagenome | biome: gut microbiome; feature: rumen; material: AP-attached | host: Bos | place: Iran: Karaj | collected 2018-10
TTTATCTGGAGCTATGTATTTTTTGAATTAAAATCAATAACTTTGGCTTTAGTTGATGTAATTTTATTGTTTATATTATTGTGTTTTACTGTTTTTTATTTTTTCAAAATATCAAAATATGCGGCAATATTGCTGATACCATATTTGTTGCAGGTAATTTTTGCCAGCTATCTGAATACCGGAATTTTGATTCTGAATCTCAAATAAATATTAAGAAGAGTAAAAAAATACTACAAAAATAGCAATATTTGGGGTTTATGGTTTTATAATAAACACAGGTAAAACAAAAGGGATCGTGTGTTATGAAAAGGTTTATTTTGATATTGGCGATGTTGTTGTTAACTAATGTAAGTGCAAATGCTGTGTACTACACAGGTGTTGGCGGAATAGGACGTCCTACACATGTTATGTCGCATTCCGGTCGTATGGTATCAATAAACAATTTTGGTTCAAATGCGGCTTTCCTTCCGCAAAACAGAATTGCTGCCGGTCAAAGAATCAGAATGCGTAATGCTTATAAAAATTATGCCCATATGCGCGGAAATGACAGATTTGCAAGGCCATATGGCTATTACGGAAATTATTATCAGGGATCAAGATATAATAATATCAATATGAACAGACCAACTCAAATATCACGACTTGATAAAAATTATCAGATTCCTATGACAAGAAAATCATATACGCGCAATGGGGTTACATATTTTGAATAAATGTTTTATAATATTAATATGAACAGTATTATAAATAATTCGTTATATGTTTAATTGAGGATTTTATATGAAAAAATTATTAATCATTGCTTCTATGTTTTTGTTTGTGGTTCCCGCAAATGCTTATTACGTGACGACCTCACCAATTGGCGGTTATAACTCTGTAAATACGTTCAATAACAGAGCGTTTAATAATACAGTAACAGGTACTAATTTTGGTTCAAATGCGGCATTTTTGCCTCAAAACGTTCAAAGAGCCGGAATGATACAGCGTCAGATACAGTATGAAAAACAATATCTTGACACTTTAAAAAACACTCAAAATATTAATGTGAACGTAAACCACAATGGAATTCCCGTAACAACATACCCTTACCCTAACGGATATTATAATAACGGATATTACACAAATACATACTACAACAACGGATATAACAGATATTATAACAACGGATATATTCAGCCAAACGTAATTCATTATAACAGAGGAAACGGTATGACATTTCCCGGGGTAAGAGTATATTAATTAAACACCTGCCGGAATTTTTATGAATTGTGAATTATATAAATGGTTATAAACACCATTTTCTATATTCATAAGTTCTTCATGGGAACCAATTTCTGCAAGTTGTCCGTTTTTGATAACGGCAATTCTGTCTGCATTTTGTATGGTTGTTAATCTGTGGGCAATAACAAAGACAGTTCTGTCTTTCATAAGGTTTTCAATTGCCTGCTGAACGATTTTTTCAGCTTCGTTATCCAGAGCACTTGTTGCTTCGTCCAAAATAAGAATAGGTGCATTTTTCAAAAACGCACGGGCAATACCGATTCTTTGTCTTTGGCCGCCGGATAACAAAACTCCACGCTCCCCGATATCTGTGTCAAGTCCGTTTTCTAGACTGTTTATAAAATCTTCCAAATAAGAATCTCTTATAGCTTCCTGCAAATCCTGTTCACTGGCTTTAAGATTACCGATCATAATATTTTCTCTTATTGTTCCCGAGAATAAAAAGTTATCCTGAAAAACGATTGAAATATTATCTCTTAAAGATTCTAAAGAGATATCGCGAATATCGTGACCGTCGATTAAAATACTTCCCTGTTTTACATCATAAAATCTTGGGATAAGGTTAACAATAGTACTTTTGCCGCCTCCGGAATTCCCGACAAGAGCAAAGGTTTCACCCTTATGAACAGTGAAAGAGATGTTTTTAAGAACGGGTTTTCCGCTTTTATATTTGAAACTTACATTATCAAATACGATAGAATCATTCATTCCCGTAAGTTTGTATGCATTTTCTTTATCCTGTATTTTAGGTACGGAATCAAGTTGTTTTATAACACGTTCAAGAGCGAGAAGGGAGGTTTGCATACCTTTTGCACTGTTGCCCAGCAGTTTTATCGGATTATATAACATAATTAACGCTGTCAAAAATGATACAAAACTTCCGCTTGTCATTTTACCCTGAACAATCATATAACTTCCAAGACCGATAACGGCACCGATACCGATAGATACCATAATGTGCATCATAGGAGACAACCAGCCGGTTTTTTGTGTGATTTTCATTACCAGATGGAACATTGTATCTACATTTTTACCAAATTTCTTGTTTTGATATTTGTACAAATTGTAAGCAGTGATAACTTTATTTCCGGCAAAGGCCTCATTAAAAGCAGTCATAACCTGACCACAAGCCGATTCGGATTTTGAGGTAATTGATTTAATCATCGAACGCATTTTGGTCAGAGGTATAACAGCTCCTATCAGTACGGCTACTGCAATAATAGCAAGCTGCCACGAGTTGTATATCAAAACACCGACAAGCGAAATAGATGAGAATAACCGCGAAATTCCCATTTTGAGATTATTTAAAAGAGTCCCGCAGGATTTGTCAACATCGTTGTTGAATTTACGCATAACGTCGCCGGAGGTGTTTTTGTCAAAGAATTTTGCATCCTTGTGCATAAGAATTTCGTATAGGGTTTTTTTCATATCAGCGGTGACTTTTCCGCCAACCCAGCCGTTCATATATGTTGAAAGATAATTCAAAAAGCCCTGCAATGTTGTAAAAGCAATGATCAGTAACGGAATATACCATGGTGATTGGACGGTTTTGTCAACCATAACGACGTCCATATATGGTTTTAAAGACAATGCAATAACCGCATCCAAAGAACCGATTGGTATAGCAAGTCCGAGAGCCAAAATAGTTCGGAACCAATATTTTTTAAAATAGGGCAGAACTTTGAAATAACTTTTGATAAGTTGTTCTCTGCTAATTTTCTTTTTGGGTTTTTCTTTTATCTTTTTCTCGTTACTCATATTTTTTCCAAGGATAAAATTTACTCAAAGATTATATCACAAATAATTCTATAAAATACATATTTATATGTAAATAATTTGATTTCCGAGGATTTTGTACGATATTATAAAAGAAGAAATATATAAAAAGGGAGAGTGTAAGTGGAAGTTATAAAAAGAAAACTCGGACCGTTGGCAAATTTTGAATTTGACAAATTGTTTCTGGGACAAATATTTTCTCATTTTGGGGATGCAATAGTTCAGTTTTTGCTTGTTTCAACAATTATAGGATTGGGCGGAAACATTGGAAAATCAATAGCAATAATGTTTTTTATGTTCTTAATACCGCAATTCGTATTGAGTCCGTTTTCTGGTGCATTATGCGACCGGTTTTCAAGAAAGGCCATACTTTCACTGAGTTGTTTATACAGGGTGATTGTTGTTGCAGCAATTATTTATTGCTTAAAGGGTATCACGATTGGTGAAATTTACGGATTTTCATTTGCTTTAGGGATAGGTGCGGCGTTTTTCTATCCGGCTAAAATGTCAGCTCTGACTAATGTTGTAAAAAGCTCCCAGTTGAAATTCGGTAACGCATTAACAACCTCAATCGGTGCGATTGCTCTGCTTTTGGGGGCTTTCATTGCAAACTACTTTATTACTTTCGGAGATAAAACGGCATATATAATTGTTGGCGGTATGTATTTGACTGCGGCCATTTTCACCGGTTTTATTTCATTTATTATTCCTCAGCAAATCCAAAAATCAGAAAAAGGCAGAAATGATATAAAAATAGCTTTTAATTATCTGCAAAAACACAAAAAAGCGTTATATTTAGTTTTATTATCTATTTGTTTGCAGTTTATTGTTGCGGTATTTTCAAACGGTTTGAATGCACTTATAACCGACTATTATAAATTGGAATTTTCAGATTTAACCTATTTGAGAACGATTTTGGGAGTCGGAATAGTTTTGGGTATGGTATCTGCCCTGTATTTTGCAAGAATAATGAAAACTATTCACCTGTTTGCGTGTGGATTTATAGTATTATGTGTGGCTCTTGTTACGGCTCCGTTATGCAGAACCTTGAGTGCTGCGTGGTGCTGGTTAATTCCAATCGGAATGGCAGATGCTGTTGTTCTTGTTATGCTTGATACAATTTTGCAAAAAATTACTCCGGACAGAATGAGGGGTAAAATTTTCGGTTTTCAGCTTACTTTTAACACTTTGAGTTTTCTGGCAGGAACATATATCGTTGCGAATTTGGTAACAATAATAAATCCGTTAAATATATTTAAGGGTATTGCAGTAATATCTTTAGCTTTGGCATTTATTGCCCTTGTATTTGACAAAAATTTCAGGTACTTCCTGCTCAAAGCAACTCTGGGACATATATTCTTATTACTGTTCAATTACAAAGTTGAAGGTGCCGAAAATATCCCCCGTGAAGGAAAAGTTATTTTAGCAGGCAACCACACTGGACACCTAGATCCTTTCATTTTGCAGATGGCAACAAACCGGCAATTATGGTTTGTGACAGGGCCTGTTGCGTTTACAATTCCTGTCGTAAGACATTTGTTGAAATATTATAATGTATTGCCGTTGAAATTCGGTAAAGGTATTGAGGCAATTGAAGCTGCTGTTCAAAAGCTCAGAGGAAATGAAGCCGTTATTATTTTCCCTGAAGGCAGATTTACTCCTGACGGGAATTTGTGCAAATTCAACCGTGGTGTCGGAATAATGGCAAAAGAGGCAGATTGTCCTATTGTCCCGTTTGCCATAAAAGGCGGCTTTGAAACCTGGGGTAAAACAAGAGTTTTGCCTAAACTGTTTAATAATATTGTAATTCAATTCGGTCAGCCGATAACAGATGTTCAGCGCGATGAAAAAGAGATTGCACACGACCTGCAAACCCGTGTAAACTTTATGAAAAAAGCACTTGAACGCCGTGCATTTTATAATATCAGCCACACCCTGCACTCAAACTTCCTTGATTTAATGCAGGAAAGGAGTGATGTTTACGGTCAGGTAAAAGCCTTGTCCATAAAGACAAAAGACGGTTATGATGCCCTGAGCTATATTGAAATTTCAAGGAAATCAAAACGTTTTGCAAATTATCTTATAGAAACAGTCGGGGTTGAGCGTGGAGACAGGATAGCTATTATCTGCGAATCAAGACCGGAATTTTCAATAGGAATGTTTGGGTCAATCCAAACCGGTGCTGTTACCGTTCCTCTTGATGTTAAATTGACGGTTCCGGAACATACTCATATCCTGAGCGATTGCAATCCGAGAATACTTTTATGTTCAAGTCATTATTTGGAGCATGCAATTGAAGTTAAGAATAATGTCCCTTCTATTGAAACAATATATGTGCTGGATGACGAGGAAAGAGGGCATGAAGAAATTCAATCGGTTTCGGCTCTTGACGGCGATATAGAAAAAGATTTGGGACGTCCGCGTTCTTTGGATGAAACTGCGCTGATTGTTTATACATCAGGGACAACAGGTAACCCCAAAGGTGTTATGATTAGCTTTGGTAATATTTATTCTCAGCTGCGAGATTTTGAACATATGTTCAGACTTACAAACGAGCATACCCTGTTATCAATTTTGCCGTTGAATCATTTGTTAGAACTTGATTGCGGATTTTTCGGAATGCTTTATATGGGCGCAAAAATCGTCTATATTCAAAGTCTTACACCAAAAGAGCTAACCTCTGTAATGAAGGAAAAAGGAATAACTAATATGATAGTTGTTCCGCTTGTTGCAAAAATGCTCAAAAACAGTATTGATAAACAAATAAAAAAACAATCCCCTGCAGCCCAAAGAATATTTAAGATAATGTTTGCTTTTGCAAAAATTATGCCAAGAAAAGTTCGCCGAATAATGTTTAAAACAGTAATTGACGGTATGGGCGGGAAATTAGAGTGTTTCATCTCAGGTGGTGCGCCGTTAGAAGACAGCGTTGCCGAGTTTTTCAACCGTATAGGCATTCCTGTTTTCCAGGGTTACGGCTTAACAGAAACCTCCCCGACGATTTCAACCAATCGTTACGGACATTCCAAAATTGGTACTGTTGGTCAGGCACTGCCGTCTGTCAGGGTTAAAATAGCTGATAACGGTGAAATTCTTGCGACAGGGCCTAATGTTATGCAGGGTTATTATGGCAAACCCGAAATGACAAAAGAGGTTATTGATGAAGACGGCTGGTTCCATACAGGCGATATAGGTGAAATTGATAAACAGGGCTTTATAAAAATTACCGGCAGAATTAAAAATATGATAGTTCTTGGTGGCGGCAAAAAAATCTTTCCGGAAGAAGTTGAGGCCGTTTTGGAAAACTCTGAACTTATCAAAGAGGTCTGCGTAATGTCATTAATAATTAAATCAGGAAATAAAGAGGGCACAGAGGAAGTGGGTGCAATAATTGTTCCGTCTGATGATTTGGCGAAAAAGACAGATGAAGAAATCCAAAAAGAACTTGAAGCAGAGGTAAAAAGATTGTCAGAAAACAACCTTGCACCATATAAAACCCCGACGGTTGTTGTCTTACACAGAGATGAGTTGCCGAAAACCTCTACCCGTAAAGTTAAACGCAAAGACTTAAAAGAATGGTATGAAGGGGTAAAAGAGGCATAATGAAAGAACTGATACTAAAGACAAAAGACAAAGTTGATATAGCGATAAATTATTACACTAATGCACATGATGAAGTTGTTATCGTTGCACCGGGCTGGTGTATGACAAAGGATTCAGATGCGTTTGTGAGAATTTCGGAGATGTTTGCAAAGCAGTACGATGTAATATCGTTTGATTTCAGGGGTCATGGCAAAAGCGGCGGGCTATACACTTTTATGGCACACGAGATTATAGATATGGATGCAGTTGTGCGTTTTGCAAGAAAAAATAATTACAAAAAAATCTATCTTGTCGGCTTTTCGTTAGGAGCAGGAATCGCTGTAATATATGGAGCAAAGAGTATTTTTATTGACAAAGTAATTGCGATATCTGTTCCTGCAGATTTTGACAAAATAGAAAATCAAATGTGGAAAAAAGAGGCCTGGGGTGAAACCTTCAAAAAATTTGAGCTCGGCAGATTTTTGTCTATTCGTCCTAACCCTGTTCCGCAAAAGAAAATTAAACCAGTAGATATTATTGAAAAACTAAAAGTGCCGACACTTTTTATTTCAGGAGAAAAAGATCCGACGGTTCATGCTTGGCATACCGAAGAGCTTTACAAAAAAGCAAAGTGTAAAAAAGCTTATAAAGAGTACAAGGGCGGCTGTCATGCGGAAGATTTGTTTCTTCATTTTGAAGAGGATTTTTCAAAACTTTGTCTGGATTGGTTAAAAGAAGAATAAAAAAATAGCAAAAAATAAAATTTACGGATTTTATACCTCAAGTGACATTATGTCATGCAAATAGTGACCCACAAGATATGCTAGCGGAGAAAATATAATGAGAATAGATACAAATTATGCGTATGGTACGCATCGAAACAATTACCCGGTAAGAAACGTTCAGGGTGATAATGTTTCTTTTGGTTTAAGTTTAAAACTTCCGGGTAGAATGACCAAAGGAAGATTGTCATATTTTAGTAACAGAATATCTTCATTTCTGGATAGAGAATACAAAGATGTAAAAGCATTGTTGAAAGGTTCTACGGAAAAAAGAGCAGAATTTTTAAATAATCTTGCTGACAGGTACAATTCAAAATATTTTTATACCCCTCAGGAATTGAGAGAAAGTCCGGACAAAGTTTTTGAAATATACAAAAAATTCAGACACCCTCACAGACAACATTTCAATATAGTTGCACATTTTGACGGTTCTTTTGCCGAACTGGAAAAAGTGCTGGAGGGCGTGAAGGACAAAGATAGTTACGAATTTATTAAAACGATGCAAAAATCTGTTTTAAAAGGGGAAGATTCTGAACGGTCAATACTTTTTGAGGCCTTAAAATCGCCCAACAGAAAGAAATTTGTCCAACATTTTGAAGATTACGAACACTATTTTAAACTGAACCGTAAAAATAAAAATGCAGTTGCTGAACTTGATAAACTTATAGAATCAGGCAAATACAAAAAACTGGATTACGAAAGAGAATTTGTATTAAGGGATTTCTATGAACACTTCCCGCAATATATCGGTAATCCGGTTATAACAAAAGAAAATCTTGCGAAGTACTATTCACAATCAGGTGTTGATTTTCTGGATGAATGTTTTGGCATGTTAAAGCCGGAATCCTATACAGAAAAAGGAATGCAGAGTGTTTTAAATATGTATAAAACAACAAATCCGGATAATTTCAGAGTGAGAAAATCTTTGTTCAGAGAATTTTTGGCAAAATATACAAATTATTTTGATTCCTATTCGGGAAGCAGTCTGAGATTCCAAAAAGATGCGGCTAAAACCGAGGAAGGTTTACAAATCCTTGAAAATCTTTTCGACAAAATGGATAATAATTCTGCCGTTGAGAAACTCCTGAGAAAAGCAGTTTATGACAAAACACACGATCTGTCACTTGCGGATTACGAGTTGATTTTAAATACAATTCCGGCGAAAAAAGCTTCTGTATATTTTGAAAATATTTGCCGTGTTCTTCCGCAAATAAGCAGCAAAGAAGAAAAAGTAGCATTTTTGCAAAAGCAGGTTTCAAATCCGTTCTTTGAAACGGCAAAAATGGCTGAACGCAAAAAAGATTTGAAAAAATACAGTTATGTAAAAGAGAGTGTTTTTGACAAGGCAGTTATCCTGCTCAGAAACATTATTGACAGAGTAAGATATGCACTGTCTTTCAACAAAAAGATTGCACAGCTCCCGCAAACGGCACCTGCACCGGTTGATCCAAAGGCAATTGTTGCAGCGGAAAAAGTACTTGAAGCCGTACCTGTGCCGGTTGAGGTTCTCCCTGTTAAAGTGGAAGAAATTATACCAAAATTGCCGCTTTCAAGAACCTTCAAATCTAATCGTGAAGCAACGAGATATCAGGTTATAAGCGATGTAAATAATGTAATCAAATCAAAACTTGGTATGAAAACTTATGACAATCAAAGAGCTATATATGAAAAGAACGCTACCAAAATGAGATTAAAACTTCTGCCTGAAATCTTTGATTCTATCAAAGAAACAAGAGCTGCAGACAGAATGGCAGGCCGGAAAGTTAAAACCTCAAACTCAGATGCCGTAAATTTATATTCAATGATCAAAGGGCGTAACAGAAAACTTGTTAATTATATGCTCAAGAAAAGAAATGTTGACGGCACCCGTATGTTCAACGTAAAAGACATCATTGAGCTTTTGAACAAATCGGAAAAAACAATAGTGGATATGAAGGCAAAAAATCCGGACTTCAGAGCAAAAGATGCAAAAATGTACTATGACGCTATCCATGCAGATATGGTAAATTCATACGGAAAAGTAAAAAGGGTAACCAAACCCAAAGCTAAGTCACAGACAGTTGTAAAATAATTGGCACAGAAAATAAACACACAAGGGCTTATCAATTCTAAAAGATTGATAAGTTTTTTGTTGCTTTATATTTTAAACATTTATCCCTTTATATGTATCAATTACATTATTATTGATGTCGGTGAAGATTACCCTTTCAAAACAATCATTGTTTGTGATAAATTCTTTTACTGTATCGGTTGCGATTTTACAGGCCTCCTTCAACGGAAAACGATAAACTCCGCAGGAGATGGCTGGAAAAGCTATTGATTTAATCCCGTTTTCTTTCGCCAAATTAAGAGCCGTTGTATAGCAGGATTTTAATAACTCTCTTTCGTTGTTATCTCCGCCGTACCAAACCGGTCCGACTGTGTGAATAACGTATTTTGCCGGCAGATTATAACCCTTTGTAATCTTGGATTGACCTGTTCTGCAGCCATTTAGGGTTCTGCATTCTTCCAAAAGTTCAGGCCCTGCAGCTCTGTGAATTGCGCCGTCGACACCACCCCCGCCAAGCAAGCTCGTGTTTGCCGCATTGACTATCGCATCAACTTCAAGTTTTGTTATATCACCTTTTATAATTTCTATTTTAGTCATAATTTTATCTCATTCCTATTTGGTTTGTCATACAACACCCTGCTATTGAGCAAAACAATATCTTGATAATTGCTTAAATACTCATATAATACACCTGATATTGTATGCAAATTATCTACAAGAGTTTCAAAACGATATTTTTTTCCATGGGATAGTTCTACTTTTATGACATACCATGTACCAAGCATCTTGTTAACGGATATAGGGGTTTCATTACAAGATTTTAGAAACTTAAGAATTTCTTTATCAAAAGATTTCGTATCTTTAATAACTAATTTTGTACCGTTTATTTCATAAAATTCTACATCACTCCTTCTGAAATTTATAGGAAGTGTCGAATTTATGACTTTTAGCATCCCCGAATTTTTGTACCTTGTGTAAGTAATTTCATGTGATGTATCGTCAACCGTGCCGCATAATTCTATTTGAAAATACTTAACATATACGTCTTTTTTTATACCCTCTAATAAAGAATCCAAAGATTCAACTTTTTTTGCCATATTTATCCCCTTCGAGTCCCAGAACCTTTCATTTTGTACAACCATTTTACACCTGCATTTGTTGCAGCGCAAATGTTTTTGTTCTTTTTCAGAAAGTTTTTTATACCGCATTCGCAATAATATTTTGGGGAGTAGGTTTTACCGCATATCGGGCATTCATAAGTTGAGCATGTTAAGAGATGTAAAATAAATTAAAGATTTTCTGTCTGTTGTCGATATTATACTCGGTAGATAGAAGTTTTTCATGGCTAAACTATGACTGATCTGAATATTAAACAGATACAAAGTATTAATAATTACAGGCGAGACAACAATATTGGAATGGTTGTTTCAAATGAAGCTGTTATTGAAATGATTAAAAACGATGCTATGAAAACGGGTAAAGTATATCCGGGATTTGAGTATCTTGTTTCCGACGGAACAAAAAACACAGGAAAAAGAGAAGCTTTGTTTGGTTTTGGGTTTAACCAAAACGCATTATACGGTACGGAAATAGAAATTATAAGTAACAAAGGAACTAAGGAGGAAAAGACTTTAAGAAGGTCTCATGATATTGTTTATAATCTTGAAAAAGCCATCAAATCAGGGCACAGTGAAAAAATTCCCGAACTGCTGAACAGAATAGATTCAAACGAGCTCTATATCGAGGTTGAAAAACGGGTAAAAGGGCTTGGTTATAAAGGGAAAAAACTGTGTTCTCCGATAGAAGAATTAATGTACAAAAATCTGAAAAATGACAAGGTGGACAGCTATGACATTAGTGTTGTAACGAACATGACAAGGAAATGGCTAAAAGATGGCATAATAAAAGGAAATGCCATAATCGATGCAAACGCGCGGATTGCAGCAAGAAAATTTTTAGACGGATGCGTAGGTCTTGGTACAAATACTAAAAAATTAAGACAAGCCGCCGATTATATTAACAATCCAAAAGGGATTGACTCTCCAAGCACCGGCCAAAAACGAGCTGTATATAAAAAAGTAGATGACATAATCAAAGATCAAATAATTTATGGAAAAAAATGCGAAGGCATAGAAGCACTATTAAATAATGAAGAAAATAAAGTAGAAGCTACTCATATTTTATATGTTATGAAGAAGCACATGGATGATCTTAGTGATGATTATATTGTGGACTTAGTAGTTGATACCATATATGGTATTGGAGGAAATAAATATCTTGGTGAATATGCACACAAAATATTAACAAGAAATAGTCATATCAGAATAGAAAAATATCGTGAACGAGCAAAAGAAATTCATGATAAAGTGGAAAATTCTTTCGTAATAAAACTACCATTCCAGAAAAAACTCATTGATATGATTGCACCCTATGAGGGATTAATTTCTGCGATATACAAGGAAAAAGGTATATCCAGAGAAGATAAGGCAGAGCTGCTTGAAAATCTTTTAATACAAGTTTTTTTTAATGATAATAATGAAAAAGAAAAACAAGCTTTTATAGAAACAGATGTTGAAGAGTTAACCAAAGATAAATTTTACACATACGAAGAAGATATAATAAATGACATAAATGAACATAAAGATGATCCGACCAAATTAATCGTTGACCTCATAAGGAAAGTAAATCGCGATAAGACCTTGTCGCTGCCAAGCTTATTTACAGAAGGTTCCGGAATGGGGCATTCGGTTCAGGGGCAAACAGGTGATTGCTGGTTATTGGCTGGAATAAATGCTATTGCCGGTTCTTCCGAAGGGGAAAAACTATTGCTTTCATTGTTGGAAGAGGATCCCAAAACCGGTGATTATACAGTTAATCTAAAAGGCGTCGGAGAAAAAATAGTAGTTCCAAAACATGAAATCAGGCACAGCAATTATATGTCCTTAGGTAATAAGAAAATTAGAATATTTGAATTAGCAATAGACAAGTATTTAAAAGAACAAGGGTACAAAGGTGAAGACAAAAACGGTTCCTATACTGATGTTATGGATGGTGGGCAGGAAACAAATTTATTTGATATTATTATAGGTAACAGCAAATATCATAGCTGCATAACGCAAGAAGATTTTGAAAAAATTGACTTTAATAATCCTAAAAAAGTCTTTACTTTAAGTTATTATGGAGAAACGAGTGCCAAAGCAGGCATATCCGAATTAGTATCTTCGCATGCATATACGATAGATCATGTTGATGATGAATATGTTTATCTCAGGAATCCATGGAGATCAAGATCTGTAGAAAAATATAAAAAAGAACATCTGTTTAAGTCAAATTTTGATATTTCAGAATGCGAAATTCCATAATAAAAATCGTCCTGAAATTTTATTTCCCCAAAATTTACCCATACCCGCAAAAAAATTTTTTAGGGGATTTATATGTGGTATGAAAATAAGTGCAATTAATCCATATTATCAAAATTATAGAACCCAAACCCAAGCAAGACCGACTTTTCAGGGCTTTTATCCTGCCCAGAAAATCGGATGTATGTGTATTGGGATGGCGCAAGACGGAATTATCGGTAAAGTCAGCGTGTTTGACAAAAATATGAACGAATGTTTTTTAAACGTTGTAAAAGACGCAACGGTTCGTAACCTTGAAACATATATGCTGAAAGATAACTTCGGTCGTATTATCGGCGATATGGAAATTGAGATAGTAAAAAATCCAAAAGAGGGTGAAATTCCTTTAACGGGTGAAAGAAGCTGGGTTTTTGTGAAATTTTTGAGTAACAATTCAAAACCAAATACTAAATATCACAAATCCGGCTTGAGCGAATATAAAGGGATTGGAACAAGACTTATGCAAATCGCACAACGCAGAAGTGATGAAGCCGGGTGCTGTGGAAATATCCATCTGCGTTCCTTTGATTCTTCAATGGCATTTTATAAAAAACTCGGCTTTAGAGAAGTTCCGACGGAATATGATTACAAACAAAGTCTGTTGTATCTTCCGCCCGAGGCAAAAGAACCGTTGTCAAAATTAAACGGTGGTTTATAATTTTACCAGATATCAGAATCTGTTTAATCCGCAGAAGTCTCTTGATGCACAATATTTGCAATTTTTGTCACTGCTGTTAGGCTCAAATTCATGAGCTTTTATACCCTTTACGGCTTGTTTAAATGTTTCAACAGCTGCATCAATTTCTTCATCCGAGTATTTTATACCTTCATTCTTTGATAAGAAATCTTCCGGGTATATAAATTTGGTTAAAGATACCTTTTTGCCGGTGGCTTTTTCGTAAAAATACTTGTACCATGCCATTTGGTTATAGTAATCTTCATGGTCGCCGCCAATTTTTATTCCCGAGTTCTTGTTGTTGCCGGTTTTGTAATCATAAATAGTGTACGTACCGTCTTCATTTATGTCAATTCTGTCAATAATTCCGTAGAATTTTGTACCGTCTTCCATAACATATTCTAATTTCTTTTCCTGGTCAATTAAACTTGTTGGAGTGGTGTTTATTATCTGGCAATAATATTCACTAAGCTTATTTTCACCGCGTTTCATGAAATTCTTTCTTTGGTCGTGGGACTCCATGGGCCTGTTTTCAAGATCATCTTTGAACCATTTTATAAATTGGGCTTTATCAGGCGGCGTTTTATTATCCTTAATGTACTGCATTGCATTTTC
>JAEEGF011649990.1_pt1 | contig 14159 bp, 9 predicted proteins | sample 9134171 | NCBI WGS metagenome assembly JAEEGF01 (sample SAMN16246542, study PRJNA631951) | gut metagenome | biome: gut microbiome; feature: rumen; material: AP-attached | host: Bos | place: Iran: Karaj | collected 2018-10
TTGTTCAACGAGTTTATAGACATACTGACGGGTACAGCCTAAAAGTAAACTCTCGACACCCTTTGTCAACTTTCGCCACGCTATAACTATCCTCAAAATAGGTTCAGGATTCTGTCAACTCTTGTATTCCTTTGGCAACCATTGTCAACTATGTCCACGATGTGCAAAAATAAAGCCTCGTAAATTCCCTGCGGTAGAAATACGTCGCAAATTTATAGGAATTTTCCGAAGCAACCAAAAACAGTCATCAAAGTGTTAAAAATAGAATATTGCTGATAATCAATAATTTAAAAATGGCTATTCTTAGTTATTCATGGTTGTTCTTGACTGTCTAAATACAACTACAGAAAGCTGCGGCTCCGATACTGGTCACACTGTTAGGAATGGAGATAGAAGTTAGACCACTGCAACCAGAAAAAGCAGAGACTCCGATACTGGTCACATTATAAGTATTACCCTCGAAAGTGACAGATTCCGGAATAAATACAGAACCCGAGTATGACTTGTAGGCATTGGTTTTATAAGTAACCGTAGCATTATCTTCTGAGAAGTTATAAAATATTCCATCAATCTCAGCATTATAGGCATTGGCAACAATTGACAACAATGTCAATAAGACAAATAAAAATTTTCTTTTCATACTCATTATTAGTTTTAATATATTCATTCAACAAGTAAGCACAAACTCCCACATCTCATCCATACTCGCCATTAACCTATAGTATCCATGGTGAAACGGATTTAAAAAAATACCCTAAACTACACTTTTATTTTGCTCTTATCCTTTACAGGAAGATAAATCGAACGAGAATTTGAGCTAAAAACCTGCATTCCTTTCAGAATACGTCGCGAAATTACGAAAAGATTCTGAAACAGCAAAAAGATTCATAGGAAAAAGTGCTTCCGGACGTCTTTTCATCTACCCCGACCTGACCATCAATCAGGCCGAACTAAACGGGCAGTCTACTCCGGGCTGGCTATCTCCAATTAAGCAGGAAACAAGTATAATACTTACAGGTCGTAAACATCATACTTACGATGCGTAACTATAATACTTACAAGGACCAACTATAATACTTTGCTTTTGCCAATTAAAACTATCAAAAAGCATAGAATTTTTACAAATAGGGTACAAGCCCCCAAAAACAACTGTCTTACGCTGGAAAAAGTTGACACAAAAGTCAACTTAAGATGAATGAATTATCAGTAAAAACCAAGAAGGCAAGAAAGTATCCGAGTCAGGAAGACAAGGAAGAAATGGTCCGAGCATTTCATCTGTATGGTGAAAGCGAAAGTAGCATTGCACGAAGAATGGGATATAGTCAATCCACCGTTTCAAGAATTATTATTAAATTTGCAGCGTCCAACGATAAAAGTGCGCTGCTTATGAAGAACAAACCCACCGACAGCCAAGCTGATGAGATTAAGGCCTTGCGTGAAGAAGTCTTGGAACTGAAGAAGAAACTGTATCAAGAGACGATGCGGGCGGATTTCTACGATACGATGGTCGATGTTGCCGAGGAGATGTTCAACATCGAGATACGAAAAAAAGCTGGCACCGGACAGTCGAAAGGCTGCACGAAGACGAAGTGAGGCATTATGCCGTCTCCGATCTATGTGTACTGTCCGGTGTTACAAGACAGGCCTTTTATAAGCGAGACGATGAACTCCTGTTCCGCCGTTTGGCGATAGAGCAGTTTGTGGTGCAGTTTGTGCGTGAGATCAGGGAAAAGGACCCTCAGATGGGGTCCGACAATCTGTGGCACATGTATAGATGCCGTTTCAACGATGAGTACCGAGTCGGGCGTGACGTGTTCCGTAGTATCCTGCACGAGCATGGGCTGAACATCAATCGCCGTCAGCGTGCACCCCGTACGACAGACTCCCGACACACTCTGCCAACGTATCCCAATCTCGTGAAGAATGTGATTCCGAACCGTCCTAACCAGATTTGGGTCAGTGACATCACTTACATTCCTATAGAGGACCCTACAGCCCGTCTGGGCTATCGCTTCTGCTTTCTGACGCTTATCATGGATGCCTACAGCAAACGCATTCTGGGGCATCATGTAGCTCCGACCCTGGAAGCTGAATATAGTATCAAGGCCTTAAAGATGGCCCAGGAAACATTGCCTGAGGGATTTGCGGATACGCTTATTCATCATTCTGACCGCGGTTGCCAGTATGCCTGTGCAGACTATATAAGCCAACTTACGAGCCATCACATTACACCTAGTATGACCGAGAGTGGCAATCCCAAGGACAATGCGATGGCCGAGCGTGTCAACAATACTGTCAAGAACGAGCTCCTTTACGGGAAGACGTTTACCAGCTTGCGACAGGTGAAGGCTGCAGTAGACCAGGCTATCCTCTTCTATAACGGAGAACGCCCTCACAGCAGCATTGATTGGCATACCCCAGACGAGGCCCACCAAATGGAGGGAGAAATGAAGCGTCACTGGCATTCCTGGCGAGAGGATGCAATAAAAAGTCGAGCTATTATGGCTTTATAAAAGTATTTTGATAACTTTGCCTCGGAAATGAGACTTTGGTAACAGAGTAAACCTCTAATAGTCGAAAACAAAAAGACTGACAACAGAGAGCAGTCGTAATTTAATAACCAGTCAACTCTATCCAGTCGCAAGACAGAAAACTGACAACTCAAATCAGCGAACTACAGAGTTGACTGGTTATTAGTCACAAGGAGTGCCTCAAGTGTACCTCAAGGTTACCTCAAGGTTACCTCAAGGTTTCCTCAGGGTTTCCTCAGGGTTTCCTCAGGGTTACCGCTAGGTTACCTCTAGGTTACCTCTAGGTTCAAAAACAAGGGGTAAATGCGGGTTTTATAATAGGAATCTGAAGCTATCGTCCAGCCAGCAAGCTGGCTTAACTTCCTATTTAACTTCCTATTTAACTTCATTTTATAACTCCCGGAACTAAAATAATCTCATATATTATAAAAAAGCACCAGCGAAGCCACAAAAATCTTCCCCTGTATCGCTATGATTTGGAGGATTCTTCATACCTTTGCGAAGACTGAATATAGAAAAGACAACATTATCATTATGAAGAAAATCTGCCACTACATATCAGAATACATGGGCATGTTGGTGCTGGCAGCTGCTTTGCTGGCATTTGCCTTCCCCACTACCCTGCAACACATAAAGCCTACGGTTATCAACTACCTGCTGGGCGTGGTTATGTTCGGCATGGGACTGACACTGAACCTGCAGGACTTCAGGATTGTGTTCAGCAGACCCAAGGATGTTATCATTGGCTGTCTGGCTCAGTTCACCATCATGCCGCTACTGGCATGGGGACTGTCAAGAGCCTTCCAGCTGGACGAGGCACTGGCACTGGGTGTAGTGCTGGTGGGCTGCTGTCCTGGCGGCACCGCCTCTAACGTAATCACCTACTTAGCAAAGGGTGACCTGGCTCTCTCCGTAGGAATGACAGGCGTCTCTACCCTACTCGCCCCGCTGCTGACTCCTATTCTGACATGGGCTTTGGCAGGCAAGAGTGTGAACGTGGATGTGGTGGGTATGTTGCTGAGTATCCTATGGGTAGTAATACTGCCCATAGCGGTAGGACTGATTATAAAGTATATCTGGCCTAAGTTCACAGAGCGGGCCACAGACTACCTCCCTGCCTTCTCTTCTATTGCCATAGCCTTTATTGTATCCATCGTCATTGCCGCCAATGCCAGTAAACTGATGGCAGGCGGACTGATTATCATGCTGGTGGTTATGCTGCACAATATCTGCGGCCTGGGCCTTGGCTATCTAATAGGACGTTTACTGGGTCTGACCGGCCCCAAGAGGCGAGCCATCTCTATAGAGGTGGGTATGCAGAACTCAGGACTGGCCTCCTCACTGGCTACCATCCACTTTGCCGCCTACCCCTTGGCTTCCATCCCCGGCGCCATCTTCAGCGTATGGCATAATATCAGCGGAGCAATAGTAGCCAGGCTTTATCAAGCACGGATTAGAGAGTAAGGGATTAGAGGTTAGAGGTTAGAGGTTAGAGGTTAGAGGTTAGGGATTAGAGGTTAGAGGTTAGAGGTTAGAGGTTAGAGGTTAGGGATTAGAGGTTGAACTTCGTTCGAGCCTGCTCACGCTCGGAAAAGCTGATGTGAGCATCGCTCTTCTCTCGCTTAATCGCAGCCTTAGGGGTTAGACACAAGACCTTAGTGTTTTACGTTTGCGTTTGCGTTTACGTTATTTAAAGATTACACTTAATATAAAAACAAATAAAAAACATATGAAGAACAGACTACTATTTTTACTGGCTCTTCTGCTCACCATCATGGTGCAGAAAACATGGGCCCAGCCTGTGACTCAGGAAGATGCCAAGCAGATTGCTGCTCAGTTCCTGAAGAGACAATACGAGAGAAAGAGTACCAGACGTAAGGCTCCAAGCCAGACGGAACTGACAACCGATGTGCTGTTCAACGCCACAGATGCCGAGGGACAGCCCTACCTATATGTAGTGAGCACTACCCGCCAAGACGGCTTTGTGCTGGTGAGTGGCGACGAACGTTTCGCCGATGTGTTAGGCTACAGCGATAAGCATGGCTTCAGCGAACAGGATATGCCTGAGAATATGCGCGTCTTCCTGCAGGGATACATAGACGAGATGAAGCATCTGCAGTCTGTTGACTACCAGCCAAAGGCAGTTGTAAGACGTGCCGCTGCCGTTGCCAAGACAGACATCAGTCCGTTAATGACTACCCAATGGAACCAAAGAGCACCCTTTAACGACCTATGCCCCATGGACAACGACAAACGCTCTGTAACCGGCTGTGTTGCAACGGCGATGGCGCAGGTTATTAACTACCACATCCAGCATGAGCAAGGACCGACAGCCTTGAAGGCAGACATCCCCGGATATACTACGAAAGCCAAGAATATTGAAGTCCCATCAATAGTAGCAGCAACTGCACCATTCCCAACCAAGGAATTATTGAAGGATACGTATATTACTGAGGACAATCGGTCTGAAGAAGAAAAGAATGCCGTAGCCGAACTGATGTACTATTGCGGCGTCTCTATAGAGATGAATTACACAAACAACAATTCCGGCGCGTTTACATGTGACGTACCTAATGCCCTGGTCAAATACTTCGGCTTTGACACCACGGTACGCCTAGAAATACGCGGGGAATATTCTTATGCCGGATGGATTGACCTTATATACGGAGAACTGGCAGCAGAGCGTCCTGTGATGTTGGCCGGTGGCAAGCCGACTGGCGCACACTCCTTTGTGACAGACGGTTTTGATGCAACCAACACATTATTCCATATCAACTGGGGCTGGGGCGGTAAATCAGACGACTACTTTGCCCTGTCCGTCCTGAACCCAGATGACGCCGGGCAGACGGGTGCCGCTGCCGGTTCAGGTGGTTATACAATGGAGCAAGATGCTATTATCGGCATCCAACATGTGGGCACCATACCCGGACCGACAGATCCTCAATGCTTATACACGGCCGACTACCGTGTGGAAGGGACGGATATCCTGTTTGCGGCATACAATTACACTGGTTCAGACAACCAATTTGATTTCGGATTAGGCGTTTATGATGCTGACAAAATAGAACTTTTCAAAACATTATACGCTAATCTAAATCTGCATAACGGCGCCTATTTCCCTACTCTGAAGACGAGTGCTATATGTACTGACTTTGCCAACCAAACCAAGAAACTGATTCCCATAACCAAAATACACGGAACAGACACATGGATACCTGGTACTGACCCCGACATCAACTATTTCACAGTTGTCTATGATGCCCACGGCGTACCTACACTGACAGCGCATCCTGCGCATGACTTCCAGAATACCACCTTCAGTGTTCCTAAGTATGTGTATGTAAATTCCTCTACAGCCATTAAGACCACATTTATCAACAACGGAGAGGAATACTATGGCTATGTCTATTTCTTTGTCAGCACCGATGCCGACAACAAGGGGAAATACAAGACTGTAAACACTGTGACGGCACCAACGGGTATCCCTGCATCTATTGACTTTGAGTGGACACCCACTGCAGCAGCCACCTACCACATCTGGGCAGCTACTGACGCTGCCGGAAAGAATGTAATTGGCACAACCACCGTTACAGCAACAACGGATACCAGCCTGGAAGGAAGAACAATAGTAATATCAACCTGCAAGTTCACAGGCCAAGCCGACCAGACCCTACAGATAGATGATAATGGCGTGCGCACTATAGACGTATATAATGATCAGGTGAATGCCACCATCCAATTCAAGAATCTGTCTGACGAAGATTTTAACGGAACTATGGCCTTACGCCTGGATAAATACGATACAGAGACTTCTCAGTTCATAAACGATACTAATACCAGTGTGAACGAAGGCTTCTCCCTGCCTGCCGGAGCCTCGATGAAAGTATCCTTCAGTAGAGATACTTATGAACCTGGTTATACGTACAGGATTCGCTTACTCATGGATGATGTATGCGTGGATGATCGTTACAGGATTAACCTGAAAGGCGCTCCTGAAACCATCGCCAGCATCAGTGATTGGGAGAGTTTCTGTGCAAAGGTGAAGAACGATACCTATAGTGGCAAAATAGTTAGGATGGGGGCAGACATCACCACCAGTACAAGGGTGGACGGCACCTTCAGTGGCGTATTCGACGGAAACGGACATAAGTTGAATGTGACGATTTCAGCAGATAACACAGAATACTTGGCACCCTTCAGGACCATCAATGGAGCCACCATCAAGAATCTGACCCTTACAGGAAGTGTGACAAGCGGTACAGACCATGCAGCCGGTCTGGTAGGCGAGGTAACCGGTAATGACAATCTGATAGAAAACTGCGTGGTGAATACCAATGTCAGCCTAAACGGATATGGCGCAGGTGTTGTAGGTTACCTTACAGGGGCATTAACCATCAAGGACGTTATATACGGAGGAACTATCACTCAAGAGAATTCTGCTTATAAAACAGGAGGCTTCATAGGATACTATTATGGTGACAATAAGAATCTGAGCATGACCAATTGTATGTTCAATGGAACGTATGGGGGTAGCAACTTCCATCCTATTGGCATCAAAAACGCTAACAATGACTTTGGTACCCTCTCCTGCACAAACTGTTTCTACACCACTACCCCTGCTAACACAACCGGTGGAGACGTTATCCCCGCAGAAGCCATTAAGGCCAGCCAGCTGGACCTTGGCTCAGGCATCAGCGTCCTGTCTGGCAACACCTGCTCATACAGGAACGAGGTTTTCTATTATGGTACAATAACGCTGGGCTACAACGACCCCGAGGCCATTGTAACCTTTAGTCTGGACGGAGTTCAGCTTAGTGGCGACAGCTTCACTATCAGCCAGGAGAACGCTGCGTTTAACGATGGCAACGCCACCCTCACAGCCAGCTATGCCTTTAGCATCAGCTATAAGCTGGACGGTGGAACGTTGGCAACGCCCAACCCCACCTCTTATACTACAGAAAGCGATGAAATTACACTGAACAACCCAATACGCGAGGGTTGGATATTCGACGGATGGACAGGTACAGGGCTGAACGGAGCCCAGATGTCCGTCACCATACCTAAGGGTTCTACAGGCCACCGCTACTACACCGCTACATGGACAGCTGACGAACTTGACACTGACGAAAGCGGTGCCTACCTTATCAATAATAAGTATGACTGGGAACGATTCTGCGCACGTATGAGGATTGTGGATGAGGACTTCAATGGTAACTACGACGGTACGGTTGTAAAACTGACTGCCGACATAGGTACGGCTCAGGATCCTGTCACCACCAAGGTCGGCTGTGAAACGAACGTAATCAATTGTTTCAATGGAACCTTTGACGGACAAGGATACACATTGTACGTTGATTATACTGATGATGCCCCATTCAAGTACACATCCTATGCAACAATCCAGAATCTGCATGTAGCAGGCAACATCATCGCTAACAACATGTACACTACAGGTCTTGTGTCTCAAGCTTATGGCGATCTTACCATCAGAAACTGCCATAGTAGCATCAACATTAGCAGCAGTATTCCAGATTATGGCTATCATGGAGGACTGCTTGGCATTACACGCAAATTTGGTAATCAAACGGGCAAAATCACTATAACAGGCTGTCTGTTTGACGGCTCCATTAGCACTACCAATGGTACCAGCAGATGCGCAGGATTCATAGGATGGACAAAATATCCTTCCCATGTAACTATCAGCAACTCGCTCTTAGCACCCACCAGTATCTCCGGCGGACTGTTGGATAATACATTTGTGACTTACAACACTGAAGACGGCACACCCACTATCAGGAACAGCTACTACTTCCCCGTTACGAACCTGCCAACCAATCAGGGCAAGGAGGCACAAACCATCACTGCCGGCGAGAATGTAACCACCCTTTCCATCAGCGGCGAACCGATAGAGTATGATCTCAGCGGCATCACAGCTTACGAGGATAACTCGGGTCTGAAGTACAATAGCATGTTCTATGCCGGTTCAGAGGACGAAGTGGATCTGGTACTCACCTCTGCAGCACCGGATGAGGGAAAATACTTCTACCAATACACCACAACGGTAGGCAGTATCATTACGAACAGTCCTACCAGCGCTACGCTGATTATGCAGGACAATCCGTTACCCACTGTGAAAATCGATGCAACGTACAGCAATTACCCAACCATCTTCCTGGCGGATACTGAGGATAATACAGACCTGCTCTCTGCCAACAATGGAATGACACGTAATGTTATCCTATCCGGGCGTACCTTGCAAACGGGTAGCTACAACACCTTTGCCGTTCCGTTTGACATCCCTGCCAACCAGTACAGTACCTATAATATAATAGGTGTGAAGAAGCTGACAGGCTCATCCTATGACAGCAGCACAGGCGTACTGTCTTTGACCTTCGCAGATGAGACGGAGAAGATAGAGGCAGGATGTCCCTATCTGGTCAAGGTCAGTGCCAATACCATGAGCCCAACCTTTGATGAAGTGCTTGTCTCTGCAGAGCCAAAGCCTGTTGAGACCACGGCTGTCAACTTCGTCCCAACATTTGGCAAAACGGAAGTCACGGGCGATGTGAAGAGCATCCTCTTCCTGGGAGCAAACAACACACTGTACAATCCTAATTCCCTGCCTTCGTACATGAAGGGTATGCGTGCCTACTTCCAGCTGACAGGCAATGCAGCCCTGGCACATGAATTCAGGATGGAGTTTGAAGATGACGCCGACGGTATTCAGGATATTCAAAATTCAAAATCCAAAATCCAAAATGCGGGGGGCACCTGGTACACCCTTGACGGTCGCAAACTCAGTAGCAAGCCTACGGCCAGCGGCGTCTATGTGAATAATGGTAAGAAAATAATCATCAAATAAAGCAGAAGGAGGACAATATCATGACTAAAAGAAAATATTTGCAGCCTATGATGAATGTCGTTCGCATTCAGAGTCAGCACATGCTGGCCTATTCTGAAATCCAAACCAGCGGTCTGGACGAAGGAGAGACAATAGACTACGGCAACAACACAATAAAGAGTGGCAATCTGTGGGACTCCGCCTGGTAAACAGCCTCACCCCTACCCTCTCCAAAGGCGAGGGAGACTATTCGATTAGGGAATAGAGATTAGAATAGAAAAGGGAAGAGACGTATCGCCTCTTCCCTTTAATTATTTTGTGAATACTTCGCTAACCGCTAACCTCTCAAATAGGCTTCGCAAGCCTAAAGTTTACCATACCTTCAGGTATCGGCAACCATGCAGGGGGATAGTGCATTTGAGTTCATCCTCAGACAGATTCTTCTGACGCCAAAGGTCGCGGATCATTGAACATTGAGCATTGAACATTGAACATTGAGCACTACCACTATCCTCTTGCTCCTTGCCCCTTGCTCCTTGTCCCTTAAAAATTGAATTTAGTAGCTCCTTCATATCTACCTGCTGGTCCGTATCGCCAGTATTGAAGATACCTACGGCAAAGGCACCGTCAGCCAAGGGACGACTCCACACCTCTATATCACCCTCCTTCAGAGTGCGGTCGGCCTGCTTGCCAAGGATATCCTGATCAATGGCATTCACCTCGTTGTTGCAGAGCAGTCCAAGCGTGAAGTCATCCATCTGGGATATGTCGCAACCAATAAGCAAGTTAGAGGAAACAAGTGTCCACAGGGTGATGTGGGTGTATTGCTCATCGGGTGTCAGACGCGTCTCACGCAGGCCCTTGGTGTTCTCACCCAGTCCGTAACCAACCTTGCCCACTACCAGCATATCGGGGTCGTTCCAATGACCGATAGAGGAATACTGCGACTTGCCTAACTGCTCACGGAAACCTACATTGGAGATTGACTTCCACGTGTCGTTGATGTCACCAGCCGTACGCCAACTGTTGCCGTCGCAATACACACCCCACAAATACACCTGCGTTCCACCCAAGGGGCCAAGGCTATAGAAGATATCGCGAGGCTGCTGGCGCAAGTACTTCTGCATCACCAGATGGGGACGCAGACAGCTGGCAAAACCATAGTCGTGCTCCTGAACACGTACATTCTCGTAACTGCACCAGTCGTATTTCAGATAATCCACACCCCAACGATTCCAGACCTCGGCATCCTCCTTCTCGTGGCCAAGACTGCCCAGATAGCCGCCACAAGTGGTTGCTCCAGGCGAGCTGTAGATACCGAACTTAAGGCCACGCTCGTGAAGCCAGTCCACCAGTCCCTTCATGTTGGGGAACTTCTGGTTGGCATCCAGTGTTCCATCGGCATTGCGGGCAGGAGCTTCCCATCCGTCATCTATATTGATATAGCTGTAGCCATAGTCGGCCAGACCCTTGTCGATGAGCGCCTGTGCAGAGGAGATCACCTTATCCTGCGTTACGGTCAGTCCCCAGCAGTTCCAAGAGTTCCAACCCATAGGAGGTGTCTGACCAATCATGTTATCGCCCACCCTCAGTGTGAAGTCCTGTGAGGCCTGTCCCTTGGCGTTCTCAGCCGTAACGGTGAAAGTCAGGATGCAAGGCTTGTCAATCTTTCCGCTCAGCACACCGTCTTCTGTCAACTGCAGACTCTCGGGCAAGTCGTTACAGGTAAACTTCATAGGCTTCTCGCCCGATACGGGGAAGCGGTAGATGACGGGAGAGCCAGGACGCACGCCCCAAACGGGAGCACCATTGAAGCGAGGCGTAAGAGGGGCAGCAGGCGTCAGGACGTACTTCAACTGCTTGCTTTGGGTGAGCACTTTGCCTGTCTTGGCATCAGTATAGGTAGCCGTCAGTTGGTACATCTTATCCATACTGTAAGGCACTGTCACACGCACGGGCTTGTTGCGCTTCAGGGAAAGCTTCTTGGAAAGGGATTTCACCTTAGCGCCCGTCTCACGGTCTGTGATGATGACATCCAGCGTACCATTGGTAGCCGTCGCGTAAGCGTTGTTGACGTCTATATCATAATGGTACTGCCCCACATTGGTGTCCGAAAGGCTCATGGAGAGACCTTCCTCAGCCTTGGGGCAGGTAATGGTCAGCGGGTTGTTGTACAGACCACCTGAACCGCCACGGTTATAGACACGCACGGCAATCACGTTCTCTGCATCCAGACGGAGACCGTCCTCCTTGATGTTAACCACATAGTTGCGAACCACATTATTAGCTGGGAAATAGCCAGCAGCATTGGTAGGCATACGACCCGTAGAACCTATCAGTTTGCCGTTCAGATAGCACTCGTCCACATCATCCGCCTTGGGCATGTTCAGGATAAGAGCATTCTGCTGGTCAGAGCCCTGGAGCACACTCTTGGGGATATCCACATGGATACGATACCAGCCGTATGCCTTGTTGTTCTGAGGGAAGCCCTGCTTGTCCCAGTACTTGGTAATATCTATCTCGCTCCAAGAGGCATCATCCATCTCGGGCTTTGCCCAATTGATATCGTCGCCTTGCTGGAACCTAGCCTTGCTGACGGTTACATTCTGTGCGCTTGAATGCAGTCCCATCAGGACAGACAGAGCCATTAAAAACACGTGTTTCATTGTTAATTTATGGTTTCAAAGGATAAAATAATGCGTTTAACGGTGCAAATATAGTCTTTTACTTCTAAAAGGCAACATTTCTATGGGAATAATTATGGTAACTTAGTCGTATTATCCCATTTGATATTGTATTCAAAATAACGAACATGACCTTCGCCAAGGGGGTGGGTTTCTGTTATTGTCCGTACCCTTTTATGTTCATCCAGTTCGTATGCGAACCGAAGAGGATAACTATAACCATCACTGTATTCAACGCTTTCTACCAGATTCCTGCAGGCAACACCAAAGTATCCGTTCGCAATCAGAGCATAATGCTCTGCCAGATAACTCCTCGGCTCTATAAAAGCAAAATTGCCTGTAAGCGAGGAATACCCGTAGGTATTATAGTTTGTCGTGTTATATCTATTCGGGCTGTAAAAGGTCACTTTAATGATGTTGCCATCCTTCCATTCATACGTAACCTCCTCCTCATACCACGGATTCCTTAGATGTTTCTTACTTACATTCTCGTTCCTAAAAAATATCATCTCGCCACGCTCGTTATAACGATATTTAAAGAAGAATCGGTTACCATCCTGACGAGCACCTGCACAACTGTCAACCCTACCGTTAACAAGGAAAAGGGTGTCTTCGCGAGAGAAAGTGTATTGGCTTTTTAGATCGTATTCACCATTAGACCAACTGTACTGTTGATATGAAACATAGATGCGGTCATTGTCATATTTATACTCAGTGAAGTAATCCATATTAGAATCTTGACTCGTAAATTTGACAACCCTCCCCTGGTTGTCATATTCAAAAGCACTGGAAAGATATGGCCCATCCAAAGACAGTATTCTATCTGTATTCATTACCACCTCGGGAGTCTCAGGCTCAGGAATACTGTTGGAACAGGAAACAATTCCAAGCACAAACAAAACGGATACAATCAGCTTCTTCATCGTTTTTACCTTTTTATTGTGAAACTTATAACTTAAAAACGATATCTGTGATTGGTTTAGTATGCAAGATTACTAAAAGAATGTAAAAATATTCTAAATTTATCTGTCTACATTAATATATATAAACCGCTTTTTGCTATATTTGCAGTTGATATGTATTATTTATGGAGCAAGGGGCAAGTGGTTAGGGGCAAGAGGATTGTTTATTTGAAGTCATAGCAACTTCTTGCCCCCTGCCCCCTGCTCCTTGCCCCTAATAAAAATAAAAACAAAGAGATAGACATTATGATTCTGACAACAACCCCACAGATTGAAGGTCATCCCATCCTGGAGTACAAGGGTGTGGTAACTGGTGAGACTATTATTGGTGCAAACATTGTAAAGGACTTCTTCGCAGGTATCCGCGATATTGTAGGCGGTCGTGCCGGCAGTTACGAGAAGGTACTTATAGAAGGCAAAGAGACCTCTATTAGGGAAATGATGCAACGTGCCCAGGCTTTAGGAGCCAATGCCATTGTAGGTATCGACATCGACTACGAGACCGTTGGCGGTGGTTCCATGCTGATGGTAGCTACCAGCGGCACTGCTGTGGTGATATAAGACCCCCATCCCCTTTTAGGGGAGGGACCCGATTAGGGATTAGGGATTAGAATAGAAAAGGGAAGAGACGTTTGCCTCTTCCCTTTTAATTTCGCCGCCTTTCGACATATCGTTATTACGATGTTTCTTTCGGCGGTCTTGATTTCGATTATCGATTTTTGAATCTTGAATCTTGAATTTTGTATTCATGTCCTCCCGCTAAAGGGGGCCGGGAGCTCTTAAAAATGCAAGCTCAAATCAAATCCGCACTGGAAGGGAGCACCACGTTGCGCCATGAACACTTCCCTACCCGTTGCCTTGCTTGAGAAGGCGAAAGTGTTATAGTTGGTGTCTGTGATATTGCGTGCCCACAGGTTGAGTTTGCACAGGCCAAAGTCGGCACAGGCATGAGCACCTAATGTGGCGTAGAAGTTCTGGCCATAGGTGTTAGCCTCGTCCCACCAGATCTTACCCTGTCCGTTCATATTGGCACCAATGGTCAGGCTCTTCATGATTCCAAGGTTGGTATCGAAGGTATAGTCTGCCATTGCCGACAGGGTATGTGCAGGAACGTAGGGAACCCTCTTGCCTGCATAGTCAA
>JAEEGF012089600.1_pt1 | contig 14157 bp, 16 predicted proteins | sample 9134171 | NCBI WGS metagenome assembly JAEEGF01 (sample SAMN16246542, study PRJNA631951) | gut metagenome | biome: gut microbiome; feature: rumen; material: AP-attached | host: Bos | place: Iran: Karaj | collected 2018-10
ATTTGGACGCTTTACACCTTCCGGATGTGGAACCTGATTCAGTCGAAAGTGGGACTGATATAGCGATTCAAGCCATAAACCCGAGGATCGAAATCCCCTGTGACTACCGGGATGTGTTCGATCCTTATACCGACCATGACGTGATTTCCTGCAGTCTTTATGATGACCTGACAGATATTTGTAAGGATCTCCTTAAAGACATCAGCGAGTACGATGTGGGGCATATAAACAACGCGGTTTTTGAGTGGAAACTGCTTTTTAAAGCTCATTGGGGCGAGCATGCCATGGGGGCGGTAAGGGCACTGAGTTCGTTGATGATGGGATAACAGATGATGACAGAGGAAGTTTTTTTACAAAAATACACGCGGCATCTGAATGACAACCAGATAAAAGCCATCAAAACAGTTGATGGCCCGGTCCTTCTCTTGGCTGTGCCGGGAAGCGGCAAGACAACAGTTCTCGTCAACCGCCTCGGATATATGATGTATGTCAAAGGGATATCTCCTGATAACATCCTTACACTCACTTATACCGTGGCTGCTACGCATGACATGTCGAAGCGTTTTGATACTATTTTTGGAGAGGAACAGGCAGAGCGTCCTGAGTTCCGTACCATAAACGGAATATGCGCAAAGGTCATCTTCCGCTATGGCAAAATGATCGGAAAAGAACCGTTCAAGCTCTTATCGGACGAAACGAGCGTAGGAAAGATACTGGCGGGTATTCTTCAAAAGTACATGTCCGAATACCCTACGGAAACAGATATCAAGAATGTGGGAGTGGCGATCGCGTATTGCAAGAACATGCTCCTTGCTGATGATGAGATAGAAGAGTTTGGTAAAGAGATAGGGATCGAACTGCTAAAGGTCTATAAGGACTATAATGATCATCTTAAAACAAACCATCTGATGGATTATGATGACCAGATGGTCTATGCATACCGCATGCTTAAGAGCAGCCCGGAGCTCTTGCGGGCATATAAAGAGAAATACAAATACGTTTGCGTCGATGAAGCACAGGATACCTCAAAGATCCAGCATATGATAATCGACCTTATCTCCGGAGCAGACGGGAACCTGTTCATGGTAGGAGACGAAGATCAGAGTATTTATGGTTTCAGGGCTGCTTATCCTGAAGCACTGCTAAACTTCGAGAGGAATCATCCGAACGCCCGCGTTTTGGTCATGGATCAGAATTACCGTTCTAACGCAAAGATCGTAGCCGCTGCTGATGCCTTTATCAAGCACAACAAGGAGCGGCATGACAAAAGCATGGTGGCTGTCCGGGGAGCCGGCTCTGACATCAACTATATCAGTGTAAAGGCAAGATCGAACCAGTATGGGTATCTCACAAAAGTAGCGGCTGACTGCAGGACCGAGACAGCGGTCCTTTACCGAGACAACGAGTGCGCCCTGCCGCTTATAGACCGCCTTGACAGGCAAGGTATACCGTATCGGATCAAGAGCGTGGACATGGCCTTTTTCACGAGCAGAGTGGTCACCGACGTCGTCAATATCCTTAAGTTCGCACTTGACCCGAGAGATACCGACCTGTTCATGCGCATATACTTTAAATGCAACACGTTCCTGAAAAAGAAGCAGGCGGAAGAGATGTGCAGGATGAGCAAAGATAGGAATATATCCGTGCTCGAAGCGGTGTTTGCTGTTGAAGGGTACCGCGGAATGCTGACAGGGAAATGTAAGGCCCTGCAGACCAATCTGAACAGTATGCTGAGCGAAGCTCCCTCAAAGGCACTCTTCAGGATCGAGAATCCCTGCGGTTACGGCGAATACCTCGAACGCAACAATATGGACACTAACAAGCTGTTCATACTAAAGCAGCTGGCCTACGAAGAAGCATCGATAATAAGCTTTCTGTCAAGGCTGGAGTACCTTCAGGACATGTTGAAGAACAGCGAGCCGGACTATGATTGTCCTTTCATCCTGTCAACGATCCATTCATCGAAAGGCCTTGAATATGACCGCGTATACCTTATGGATGTATGTAACGGTGTCTTCCCCAGAGAGAATAACAGTAACGTTTCGTCGGCAGAACAGGATAAAAAGGACTTTGAAGAAGAGCGCCGCCTTTTTTATGTCGGTATGACCAGGGCGAAAAACGAGCTGAACATCTTTGAGGCTGCGGATCAGGGGTCGAGGTTTATAAGAGAGCTTAAGACACCTTTTGGAGAGAAGAAACAGCGCGAGAGCGCCCCGCAGAGTAAAGAGAAGAGAGCGGCTGGACAACAGATCTTTGGAAAGGCAGAGAAAACGGCTGCAGGAACTCCGGTTAGTAAATATGAACTTGTAAGGGGCGAATGTGTCGCTACGGGTAAGTACGGCCGCGGTGTTGTGATCGCAGTCCAGTATGATAATGTCAGCCATCAGGGATTTAACGGCAGGTTTACTGTACAGTTCGATTCCGGAGAAGTAAAATCGTTCCTGTATCCATTGGCCTTCAAGAGCGCCGTGAGACTCGAGAGCGGAGAAAAGATAGAGATCAGATATATATGATGAGATTGCAGAGACGACTGCCGGATAAGGGAGGATTGCTTATGTCAACACCAACAGAAAGAGTAGCTGTGTTTGAGGACACTTTGAACTGGATTAACAATGATCCGGATCTTTCTGACTCTGTAGCTGCGGCAAAACAGAATACAACAGTTTTCTATGAAGATGACTATCCCGATTTTAATGCGGCCAAGACAAAGAATACCAGGATAACCGTAACCGGTGACAGAAGCTATCAGGCGGCTATGCGGCTGCATAAGGATAACCCCGGAGCAAAGAGCGCTGTAATGAATTTCGCGAATGCTTTTCATGCCGGCGGCGGTGTTGCAAAAGGGAGCAGCGCACAGGAGGAAAGCCTTTGCAGGACATCAACGCTGTATCCGCTTCTGTATAGAAGAACGTTGAGGGACTCATTTTATAAGCATCACAACGACCTGCATACACGGAGAGCCACGGACTCGCTGACCTATCCGAAAGCTGAGATCGTATGCAAGACTGATGAGGATCTTCCAAAGCGAATGCCCAAAGAGGATTGGGTGAAGGTGGATGTTATCACTATCGCAGCGCCGGACCTGCGTGACAAGTCAAATCAGCATGCTCCGCTGGTTAATGGCGGAACATACATGAGCAATGCAGAACTGTTTGGATATCACGTTAAAAGAGCGATCCACATGCTGACCTGTGCGGCTGAAAAAGGAGCCGATATCCTTGTTTTGGGAGCATTCGGATGCGGTGCGTTCAGGAACGATCCGGAAGTTGTTGCAAGAGCTTATAAGGCTGCGCTGCAGGAGTTCCCGAAGGTGTTTGAACAGATTGAATTCGCAGTCTACTGCCCGCCCGGTGGAAACACCAACTACGAAGTGTTTAAAAGGGTTCTGGGGTAATGGAGAAGGTACCAGGTGGTGTGGAGAAACGGTCACGGAAAATTTTCAATGGATGAAAGGTCTGATATGGAAACAAAGAGATTAGCAGTTATCTTTCCCGGCATGGGATATCACAAAGACAAGCCGCTCCTGTACTATTCTTCTAAGCTGGTTCAGGGCAAAGGCTATGAGATCATCGATATCGAGTACCATGACCTGCCGGAAAAGGTAAGAGGGGATGCAGCCAAGATGAAAGCAGCGGCGGATATGGCATATGTACAGGCAGAAGAGCAGCTGGAAGGAGTCCCTTTTGCTGAGTATGAGGATATCCTGTTCATCGGGAAGAGCATCGGAACGGTTATTGCAGCAAAGTATGCGGCGGCACATGATCTGAATGCCCGACAGATATGGTATACGCCTGTTGAAGCGACTTTTTCCTTCGGGTTAAGAAATGCCGTTGCTTTTATCGGTGAAGCAGACCCCTGGTCGGATCTGAGCAATGTCGGAAAACTGGCAGATGAAAACAGAATAGAACTTTGGACATATCCGGGATGCAATCATTCGCTCGAAAGCGCGGATGTTATCAGGAACATAGAGTATATAAAAAATGTGATGTGTTTAACTGAGGAATTCGTTGAAAGATAGGAGGACGTTCCTATGCCGCGAAAAGCCGGAGAACTGTATATTGAGACGCAAGAGAAGATAACTTTTGAGATATCCGGAGCCGATCTGGAAAAAGTGAGGCATTTCCGCGAGCAGCACAAAAACTGTTTTCGGGGAGAAGTATTAGAGCAGTTCACGTACTCGTTTTCTCCGTCCGGAATGGGAGTCGCATTGGAAGTAAGGTGCTCATGTGGTAAGATCCTTGAACTGGGAGATTTCGCGGGAGCAGGAAGATAGTTTTTTTAGGACAAACAGTCTTTGTAAGAGGTGGGAAAATGCCTGAGATTACATTTAAACAGCTTGCGGAGAATTCTCCGTTTGAAGATCGCATAGCGCGAGTGAACGAGATATTTAAGGATTGCAATGCCATTGTGTTTTTTGGTGGGGCAGGAGTCTCGACGGCCAGCGGGATACCTGACTTCAGAGGCAAGAACGGATTGTACAGCAAGCCGGATCCTGAGTTTATACATTATCAGCCCGAGTATCTGCTCAGTGATGACTGCCTGCGTGATAATACACAGGTATTCTTTGACTTTTACCGCAAGAACCTGGATACCCGCAAGTATGAACCGAATGTCGTTCATAAAAAGATGGCAGAGCTGGAAGAAAAAGGGAAGGCCCTTGGGGTTATCACACAGAATATCGACGGTCTGCACGAAGCCGCGGGAACAAAGAATATCGTAAAACTCCATGGTACTGCGGACAAGTGCCACTGCGCCAAGTGCGGCAAGGAGTTCCCCGTTGATTTTGTAATGAACATGAAAGAAGTACCCCGCTGCAGGTGTGGTGGGGTAGTAAGACCGGATATCGTGCTGTATGGCGAGATGCTCCCTTCAGGGGCCATGGATAAGGCATACCAAATGATAGGCAACGCGGATTGCCTTGTTATCTGTGGGACCTCACTTGCTCTGCCGCATATACAGGCACTTATCGATTCCTTCATCGGAGAGTACATGATAATAGTCAACGCCTCCCCGACAAAGTTCGATGCCTACGCCGATGTGGTGTTCCGTGAGGATCTGGCAGAAGTGTTTGCGCGTATAGAGGTAGAGTGAGCCGGTCACATAAGCCTTTTGTAGATATCCAGCATGCTCTCCATTTGGTATTGGAGCAGCCATGCGGCATTATTGTAATCAGCTTCAGTTTTTATTACCTTCAGAAGCCGGGGAAAGTATTCCTCGGTTTCTTTTATCATCCGGTAGATCCTGTCGCGGCTTAAGCCCCAGGACATCGTGGTGAGGTTGTTGCAGCGGTCTATGCATTTGATAAGTGCTGCTTTAGGGTTCTGGGCTATGGCATCATAATATGCAGCCATCATCTCATCGCGGTTGGAATCCGTTGTTTTCTCGTGCGTAAGGAGACGTACAAGCTCACGGGTTTCATCATTTACCGGCAGTTCTTCAAGCGTCTTTCCACAGTCTTCTACAACATCGTGCAGCATGCAGGCCGCTATGACCTCATCCTCAGTTATACCCATGGAAAGGGCATGGCAGGCGAGGTTAAGCGGATGGTAAATGTAGGGGATGGTGGATCTCTTTCTTTTCTGGCCTTCATGGGCTTCGACGGCGTAATCAACTGCTTTTAGGGTATTCTTCAGCTTGAAGTTCCTGGCGGTTGTTTTTACATATGTCTTCATGTGTTCCCAGTTGTAGATCGCATCCTTAAGCTTAAAAGTATTGGCCTTTTCCTCTACTATTGCCGATACGGAAACATCAAGCAGTTCGGCAAGCCGGATGAGTTTATCCGTGTCCGGTTTGTATTCGTCACGTTCCCAGGATGATACGGCCTGAAAACTGATATCAAGCTTTTCAGCAATCTGTTCCTGCGTGAGTCTGCGCTGTTCTCTTAATGATTTGATGTTTGTCCCTATGCTCATAATGGCACCTCCGGTGTTTGAGAAATGTATTTGTCTCACTTCCTGTTGCAAACATATCATAACGAAAACCCTAAGATGATTGTAGCGGGTGCTGGTTTAAGTTTCAAGAATTAATTCAAGTTGAACTTGAGTTTTGCTATCCGTTCGATTCCCGATAAACGCATAGATAATCAGGATCCCCGGACATGTATTTTCCATAATCAATGCGAACCGGTGATGTAACATGTTTCCCTGTACTAATATCAATAGCAGTGCCTTCGTAGCCCAAAGCCCAGCACATACCCATAAGGTATCCTACAGAATTGTTGCTGATACCGTAGAGACGCGTGCAATTCAAACCGGTAGGCTTGCTGCCGTTCATTGTAAGAAAACCTTCCGCCTCACATTGCTGTAAAAACTGCCGTTGAAGTTCCTTTGTGTCGCAGCAGAACCAGACGACATCTTTTTGTTCCATAAGCGATCTTAAAGTTCGCATCTTGTGCTCCTTTCTTCGGTCCCCCACATTAGGACCGGAATGCTGGGACTGCCTGATTGGATTACACTGTGTAATTCTTTAGGTGAGTCAACAATAGGGTATCCGGTGCCATTTAATCCGTAAGTAAATATCCCTTCATGCGTGATCGATCCGTCTTCAGACAGGAAAATACCATACTTGGGATAATTAGGCCCATAGTTCTTATTCAGTGCAAAAACTGCATTAAGGCGTAATTGACCATTAGGATAGTATTCTTTTCCGGTCAGTAAACCTTTTATCCCGAATATTCCTTCGCGATATATAGTGCCGTCCGGATAGTAGGCCTCCCCGGCGCCGCAGGGCACATCGTGAACTGTGAAGCCCTCGTATAAGAGGATCCCGTTTTCATCATAGAGTTTCTTCCATTCTTTTTCTGCCATAAATAAAGCTCCTTATAGTGTATTCCCATAAAGAGCATGAAAAGGGCCCCATCGTTTCGACAGGGCCCGTGATATCCTTTTTCCCTATCGATCAAGCTTTAGCACCTTGCTGCGGCAGGTTGCTGTGCGGTCAGCGGGCTTGTCCCTCACGCACTCTTTATAGGTTGATTTAAGTATATTTGAGAGCGAAGATATTGTCTATCAAGAAGGGCTTGAAACACTTTTTTTATATTCAATCAAAGCTCGCTGTAAAACAAATATCTGCCTTGTTATGCTGTAAGTGTAACGAAGGGAGGTGCCTGCCATGACGATGTGGAATACGAGTCTTGTGATCTTCAAAAAAGGAGCATTAAAGAACATCGGGAGGTACAGTGGCTATAAGTCAGGAGAGTGTTTTAACAGCGGCTTTATCGAGAAAGAATTCAACTTAGAAAAAATATGGAGGATCCCTCGCGGTTGGTATGACCGTATTGAGTTCCTGGATCAAATGGATTACGGGAGCTGGCTGTATTCCTGCGACCGCAAAACGCTTCTGAGCCTTTTTGATGAATCAGGTATTGATCACGTTCCGTTGGTCGAGGGCTACGAAATAGATGAAAGCACGGGTAAGTGCACGAGAGTAGTGCGACAGATCCCTGTTTCGGAGATCCCCGTCAGGAAGAAATACGGGCTTTTAGAAATGGAAATTTACTGATCAGTATCATCGGTCGATGGATATATACTTATATCAGGAGGGAATGGTATGGACAAAAATATAGATGACTTTTTAGAGGATGGCGGAGTCCTTATGGATGGGGATCCCGCACCCGATATGACTGTAGAAAAAATGCGTGTTTTAGCAGAGCGCGCATCCACTGAGGAGGAGATTGCTGACGCGTTCGCTGTTGCTTCAAATAAAGCATTCTGGAGTGAAGATGCAGAATATGATTATGAAGAGGGCACTGAGAAATATGTTCAGGCCTGCAAGGTCGCAGAAGACTGGTTTGAGATATCAGATATGCTGCATGATAAAATAATAACTATTCTGAAAGCCGAAGGCCTATCAATTCCTAATGATGGAAGTATAGAGGCGCTGTATCCATTCATGGAAAGAAATGGATACAGAGACGGCAGAGGATGGTGGATAAAAGATACTGACTGATTGCATAATGGCAGAGAAAAGAGCCGCTGAAGGCATAGCCCCGGCGGCTCCGTTGATACTCTGTAATGTAGTTATTGTGAGTTATGGATTCATTCGTTTGAGCATTTCGATCACAAGATCGATATCCGCATCGGATGCTGTCTTTGCTACTTCCATCAACTCGGCGAGCTTCTTGCGCTCGATCACGGTTCCCTTAGGTGCGGAGGCTTCCGCTGCAAGCGAGCTGATGATGGCGGTCATCTGTTTAGTCTGGACAGAGAAATGATCCTCGAGCGACTTTGCCCAGCCCTCCAGCTGGGCTTTTGTCATATCGCCCTTACCCTTGAGCACTTTGGCCGGATCGAAAGATCTGAGAAGGGCAGTAGATGCTTCTGAGAGATGGACCTTTTCGGAAGGTACTTTCTTTGCAGGTGCAGTGGTCTTAGGTGCAGGAGCAGCTTTGACTTTAGATGCCGGCTTGGTTTTTACGGCGATCTTCTTAACGGGAGTTTTTACTACATCCTTTGCAGGGACAACTTGCTCCGTGACATTGGCTTCCGGCTTTTTATCAGGCTTTTTTGCCTTCTGTTTCTTCGGTGCTGCAGCTTCCTCTTTGGCAACGGGGGCGGGTTCTTCCTTTTCCAGTTCCAGAGTGGCCTTTTCTGATTTTTCTTCGGATGTCGCTTTCTTTACAGATTTAGCAGGTTTTACTTCCTCTGCGGGTATTGCAGTAAGTTCCTCCCTTGTGCAGACAAGTGCCTCGCAAAGCTGGTCGAGAACTGCCTCGTAGGGCTCTTTTGAACCGTTTACCCACGCCTTGATGGTGGAAGAGGACAGATGGAGGATCTGCGAGAGACTGTCTACGGTCATCCCGCTCCTGTCCATAAGTATTTTTAACTGAGTTACTTTTTTCTTTGCCATGTCATTAATCCCTTCAATACATATATTGGTGTTTGGTATTATCATTTCTATGATAAGTATATCACAGGAAATGCAGGATGTCCGCACTCCGGAACTATTTTTCCGTTCTATTTAAGCAAGCGAAAAGGATATCATGCGTTGAATGAAATAGTCAACGCGACCTTTCCCTATTACGATTCGCTCTTTCTAGTACCCTGGTAGGCGGCGCTTCTATATCAGAGTAAATGCAGTTTTTCCGTGGGATAGCACCATTTGTTGTGTTTACATTGAAAAGCGCTGCACCGGCCATATGCACAACAAAAATGAAATAGTTAACGCGACCAATTTCATCGGTATTGATGATAATAGTCGCGTTAAGTTTTTCTATGAAACACCGTAATCGCCGGTACTGCTTACATTTTCACAGAGAACGCATGTTCGGTTACAAGCTATTCGCTAAATCCAGATTTAACGAACAAATGTTCGCAAGCATACGTTTGACGGGTCGTTTTTGCGGCTTTTTCCTTTTCTCGCTGTTTAATAGATCAGTGTTTCCCTTACCATTTTATCATTTTTCAAGCTGTTATTACAATACTTTTGATTTCTCCACTACCGTATTACTTATTTGTTGGTAACGATCGTGAATTCATTATTTAGCCCCTCGCCGCAGTCGTAGAGATGTTCTATGGCCTTTTGAGCCTCCCTGCGGGTCTTAAAGTTTTTTCCTTCAGCCTTGTCGAAGGTATTGATAAAATGGTCCGTCTCGACATCCCGGACAAATCCCTCCTGTAAGCTGAATCGGTTCGTCCACATAATCTTCATTTTGTTTTGTTTCTCCTTCTTTTCAAATAATCTATAAAAAATAACCTTAAAAAAGCCATTCTTTACCGAATAAACAGATCCTGAATCTCCTAAAAGAGTCCGTGACTATCTCCGGGGCATCCCTTTTTGCAAAGACAAGTTCCGCCTGATAAATCCTAGGATTTTCCTGATTCTTCAAGTCAGAATACCGATTGTTGGCTTCTTCTATTGTCTTAAATCTTTCCTCTTCAGGAGTCGTTCCGTTCCTGCTCCAGCGAACGAGCCAGTCTCCTTTGTATTCGGGCGGCAAAAAGCCCTTAAGGTACTCTGCTCCCCTCTTGCAGCCGCGCGTTTCCAGATGGGATATTGCGATCCGGAGATTATCATAAATAGCCTCGCCCATGTATTCCCTGAAAATATCGAGCGTTGAGGGCTCATCAAGGCTCCGGACATCCGTGACATAAAGCGCGGAAACATTAAAGCAATACGGCTTAGATGCCTCGTCTGCTGAAAATCTGTTTGGATCGATCATCTCAGCAAGTTTTGTAAAAGATACGCGTGTTAATTGATCACCGTAATGGAAATAACCAAAAGCGATGTCTAAAGGTTCGATCGTAGATTCTTTAAAGTTCGGTACCGTCTCTTTGCTTACAACTTGCCCGACATACTTATCGTACGGGAAATGCTCGCCATATGCGTCGTGAAAATCCTTGCTCTTAGATATCTTGCCGAACACAACGCCTTCCTTTTCTTTGTTAACGAAATAGTCTAAATCAATGCGTCCCATATACAGGATTCTCCTTGTGGTAATATTCCTTTATCCCCATTTTGTCGGCAAGGACGGCCAGAGTTTTATCATAATCTTCCCGCTCGATGGCACCTGCATTGAGCAGGATATCGAGCGTGTGCTTCTGATAAGTGAACAGGAATTCCTTATTGTCTCCGCTAGGCTTGTGGCTCAGGCATTCTTCGATGCTATAGAACATACACGGCTCTCCTTTCTGACATATTGGAAATAAGAGTTGTCCCTATAAATATGACATCTGTTTTTCAATTGAAATACCCGTCACCCCAAAAACCTCTGCCCTCTTCCGCTGCCTGATGCTGAAGATCCGCAAAATAATCGGCATACTTGCAGTTTGGCTGTATTTCCATGGTCTGTGCAAATCCTTCTGTTACCAGGAGCTCCTGGAGCATCACGAGCCCGTCCGCAGTATCAAGAAGCCAAACATATACCAGCTGCCTACCGTATTTATCAGTGTTCTGTGCATCGTACTCGATATATACTTCTCTGCCTTCGACAAGCTCTGTAGTCCGGTCGCTGGCGTATTTACCCTGCTCGGTATTCTTCTCCTCTTCCCAAGAAACGCTTTCGGGCGTGTTGATCCCGATCAGCCTGAATTTCATGGACGGGAACTCTTTTAGGCTTATCGTATCTCCGTCAAATACGTAATCGCACAAAAAAGGCCCGAGTAAATCATCCCTTTCCGGGAAAGAAATTTCTTCGTTCTGTTTTCTTCCGTTGATGATCAGTTCCGAATACCTGTCGAGATTGAGTTTGAAGGTATCAATGTGCTCTTTAGCGCCTTCTTTTATCTTCTCTTTTCCGTAATCGATGAGGTCAGCCTCGTCGTTTTCAGCCTGCTTTGCTGCCGCTGACGGGTCAAAAACGGATCCTAATGCGCTCCCTATCCTTGAGGAGATATCATGCGCTGCCTGCCCCAGAGTTATTCCGAGATTTCCGGCATAATCCGCAAGATTCTCTCCTATCCCGTTCGCGGTATTTGTGAGGATCTCGCGCGGGGATTGTCCGTCCGAGATCGAATCGTAAGCGTGCTCTGCAGCGGACTCCGCAACGGCCAGGGCGCAGCCGCTGCAAAAAAACATAATCAGTAATGCGGTAGAAAAGAAAAATGCCGCTTTTTTGGCACTTTTCCGCATGTCCATCACTCCTTTCTTTTTAGAGAAATAGAGACTTACACACCAGGAAATCAAGTAACAAGAAAACGACAAATGAAAGGTCCTCGGCTACACTGCCGGTACGCCAAGGTGTGAATCTAATACGTTTGTTGGAAAATGGATACAGCAAACACAGACCGCCAAAAGCAGTGTCGGCAACAATATGGCTATAAATCCCGCTAAATGCCCCAAATCGGGCCGCAAATACGAGATGCATAGGAATTCCTGCCCCATGCACAATCGGGGTTGTTACAGCCCGGATAATAGCAAATAACGCCAACCATACAGCGGGGTAATGAGAGAACCCACGATGCTTAACGTGTACCGCGGCACGTTTGAAAAATTCCTGTCCCCGCCACGGGATATGGGATAGTGCTCGAATCACGGCCTGCAAAATCCATACCGGCAGGAAGAGGATCCCGAGCAGACTCCTGCTGATATAACTTTCGGTTGTATCAAAGTCCGGCACGAGAGCGGCATAAGCAGAAACCGCTATCGCTATGCTGCAGTCCAGTGAGCTTATCTCGGGTTTAAAGTGTCTTGCCAAAAGGCAGATCGAGCCTGTAGCAAGTACAGCTGCCGCCTGATGCGACTTTCTGGTCATCAAAGCCTCCTTTCAAAAAGAGAAACTTCTCTGACCAGATTTTAGCCGTTATTTTTTATCTCTTCGACCTCAAAAAATGAGAATTCTGTGTGAGAATGCATGTCGGGATGTCAACACATTTCAGTTCGAGGATCTTCAGGAACTGCCGTCCGATGACAGAGCTGAAGGCCCGGGCATCGCGCCTCTCTACCTCGAAGACCATGAGCTGTCTTAAAGGATCGAGATAACACAATCTGGCTGAGTGTTTCTCAAACGACAAATGCTTCTCCAACGTGATCATAAGATCTTCAACCGAGAGCTTCCATTCTTCCCCGGATACGTTCCTTACGTTCACGTTCATGTAAAGGTGCGTATTGTCGGCAGGATAATCACTGAAGACAAATCCGCGTCCGCATACATAAGTGAACACCGGAGCGGTATATATGCCAGCCCTTGGATAAAGGAAGTGGGCGTATGCCCGCTCGAGATACCGTAATTCTGAATCTTCCGGAGCCGTAACAGCGACCATGTTGTCCTTGTACTGCATCATGCGGTCATATCCGTCCTCGGGTCCGGGCCTGCCCGTGTGGTAATCGGCAGCGGCGACAAGGTTTCGGATTGTTATATGATGCTGTGCGCAAAGGAAGTAGATCGGGATAGTGTATGAAGTCACTTTCTTGCAGCCGGCATCCTTTATTATACCTTTGAGCATCCTCATGCCTTCTGCATCGGACATTGGAACGAATACTGGAGCCTTGAACGGTGAAGGCCACACAAGGAATCCGTCTTCGCTCGTATCAGCGACATGGACCGCTTCTATAGCAACATTGCTGTTCCACGCACTTGCGTTCACGAGAGCAGTCGCAAACTGTTCACGCCTTCGGTCACTCTCGGGAAGCATGTATTTGAAGGCAAAATCACGGGATATCTTACCCAGCGAGAAGAGCCTAAAATCAGGAGTGGCAAGCGGTGCGGGCTTTTTGGGCGCAGGCTCTGTCCTCTTCTCTTCTGCCGGTTCTTCTTCCGCTGCGTGTTCAGGCTCGTCCGTTACAGGTTCTTCTTCCTGTTCTTCCTCTGCCGGACCCCCGCTTTGGCTTGTGGCCTGCTCTTCCTCCTCATCCGCATTTTCGGAAGGCTCTTCTTCCTGCGTCTCAGGCAGAGCTTCCGCAGCGGCCTCGTTCTGCTCTATGCCGCCATAATAGAAATCCTCATCTGAAAGGATCAGATCGTCAGCACCGATCACGGGATCATCATCTGAGGTACCTTCCGTATCAGGTACTTCTTCCCCAGTGTCATTTACCGGGGCTGAAGCATCTTCAGGCACCAGAGGCTCGACAGAAATGCTGCCGGAATGTTCGGGATCGGGACTTACCGCTTCCGTATCCCCTTCGGGCAGGGCAAAGAAGTCCGAATCCTTTGTTATATCGTATTCACTTTCCTCTGCGCCTTCGCCGTCTCCTTCATCAGCTTGGTCGTTCACCGGCTCATCATCTTCCGCGAGCGGATCATCACTGTTAAAGAGCTGCGTAAGGATCTCGTATTCGGTTTGACCGTCGATATACTCGGTCGGTTCATCTTCCACTTCAGCTTCTACGGACTGTTCAGGCTCAATCACAGTTTCCTGCTCAGGCTCTTTTTCAGGCTCCTGTCCGGGACTGTCCGTGGCAGGCACTTGAAGAACAGCATCAGATGCCGCTTCGGTTGAAGGTTCCTGCGTAACAACTTCTGCAGGGATTTCCGCTGCCGAAACAGGCGCATCTTCTTTCCTGAAGGGTATCACAACCGCTTCTTCCTTTTTCTCCTCACCGTTAAAGAACGCATCCAGCTCCTCGCTTGTCAGGTACAGCTTACCGTTCTTTGTCAGAAGATAGCGTATGTTATTGTTGAAAATGTCGCGTGCATTGGGATATTCTTCGAGAAGATACTCGTTGATGGCATATCTGTGATTTGCCTCGTTCCATTTTGAGAGGAGAACTTCTTCCCCGACA
>JAEEGF011120438.1_pt1 | contig 14155 bp, 12 predicted proteins | sample 9134171 | NCBI WGS metagenome assembly JAEEGF01 (sample SAMN16246542, study PRJNA631951) | gut metagenome | biome: gut microbiome; feature: rumen; material: AP-attached | host: Bos | place: Iran: Karaj | collected 2018-10
GTGTTCCGTGGTCTGCGTGTGGGTTGTCACGGTCATGGGGCTCCTTTACCTCTGGTTCCGGCACTGAGTACTTCTTGCAATGGTTATTTCTGCTGGGGGCTCTACCACATGATCAACACCAACATCTCCAAGTACCATACGGTGCAGAATGCGATGAACACCTGGCGCGACTATATGGTCTCGATGGGCTTCGGTTATAAGCTGGGCATCGATCTGCCGGGTGAGAAGCGTGGTATGATTCCCAACGCGCAGTTCTATGACAAGGCCTATAAGGGCTCTTGGAACGGACTGACGGTCATCTCTATTGCCATCGGACAGGGTGAGGTGAACGCCACGCCTTTGCAGATTGCGAACCTCGGTGCGACGATTGCCAATCGCGGTTACTACTACGTACCTCACGTGGTGAAGAAGGTGGAGGGCGAACCCCTCGACACTGCCTTCACGCGCAAACATTATACAAAAGCCACGCGCGAGGCCTACGACTATGTGGTGCAGGGCATGCGCTCGTCAGCCCTCGGCGGAACCTGTCACGAATTGGCAAAGTACGACTTCATGGCCTGCGGCAAGACGGGTACGGCACAGAACAAAGGTCACGACCACTCGGTATTCATGGGGTTTGCCCCGATGGACGAGCCGAAGATTGCCGTAGCAGTATATGTGGAGAATGGCGGATGGGGTGCCACCTATGGTGTGCCCATAGGCGGACTGATCATGGAGCAATATCTGAAAGGCAAACTCTCGGAGGCCTCGGAGGCCAGGGCACAGTCGATACAGGAAAAGAGAATCAATTATGGCACATCCGACAGATAGACATCACAAGGGCGTATTGCGCTCGCTGGACTGGTGGACGATCCTGATCTACCTGGGGCTGCTTACCTTCGGGTGGGTGAGTGTCTGCGGTGCCAGCTACTCCTATGGCGATACCGACATCTTCAGCCTCGATACCCGTTCGGGCATGCAGATCGTCTGGATAGGCACGTCGATCGTGCTGGGCTTCGTGCTCCTGATGACCGACGACCGCTACTACGAGATGCTCGCCTTCATCATCTTCGGGGTGCTGCTCGTGCTGCTCTTCGGCACAATCTTCAATCCCCATACCATCAAGGGCTCCCGATCGTGGCTTGTGTTAGGACCTTTGCGCCTGCAGCCTGCAGAGTTTGCGAAGTTCGCTACAGCCCTCGCCTTGGCGAAGCTCATGAGCATCTACGGCTACGACATCCACAAGTGGAAACACTTTGCGGCGGCCCTCGTTGTGATCTTCGTGCCGATGATCTTCATCGTCCTCCAGCATGAGACGGGCTCCGCACTGGTCTATATGTCCTTCTTCCTTATGCTCTATCGTGAGGGTATGCCCGGCAGTGTGCTGCTGACGGGTGTGGCGATGGTAGTATATTTCGTCGTGGGCATTCGTTTTGCCGATGTGATGATGTGGTACACGCCCGCTTCCGTCGGACGTTTCTCCGTGCTGCTGATGATCATGCTCTTCTCGACCATTATGGTATGGGTTTATTGTAAGGACCGTCAGCGGACACTCCAGTTCCTGGCTATCACCGTCGGTTCCTCGCTGGTGCTGCTGCTGTTCTCGCTCTTCGTCATCCCGTTCGACATCACGAAGGTCATGATGGCGGTCTGCGGATTGCTCATCCTCTATCTGGTGTGGCTGTGGTTGTCCACACGTTTCCGCAACTACATGTGGATTGCCACCTTCGCACTGGGTTCACTGGTGTTCTACAGCGGTGCCGACTATGTGCTCAACAACATGATGCAGCCCCACCAGCGGGTGCGTATCAACGTGCTGTTGGGACTGGAGGAAGACCTGAAGGGTGCGGGCTACAACGTGCATCAGAGTGAGATTGCCATCGGTTCCGGTGGTCTGGAGGGCAAGGGTTTCCTCAATGGCACGCAGACGAAGCTGAAGTTCGTGCCGGAACAGGACACCGACTTCATCTTCTGTACCGTCGGCGAGGAGGAAGGCTTCGTAGGATCTGCTGGTGTGTTGTTGCTTTTCCTGGCATTGATATTGAGGCTTATCCATCTGGCGGAGCGCCAGCCGCACGCCTTCGGACGCATCTACGGCTATTGCGTGATGAGCATCTTCCTGTTCCACGTGTTCATCAACGTGGGTATGGTGCTGGGTCTGACGCCGGTGATCGGCATCCCCTTGCCGTTCTTCAGCTATGGCGGCTCGTCGCTATGGGGCTTTACCCTACTGCTGTTTATCTTCTTGCGTATTGACGCCGGCCGTAACTTAGTACGGCAGTGACAGTTTCACGCCCACGTCGGAAATCCCCGGCATGATCTCCCTTTTCATATTATGCGTCAGGCTGATGTGTACCGAGTCCCCTTGGTGCAGGCTGATACCACATACAAAAAACTGGTACTGGAAATAGCTGATGCCGTCGCCCTCGATCACACCCGTCTCACTGACGAGGTTACAGTCTATCTTACGGTGAAACATCTCCTTCGACGGATAGATTGTCTGTTCTACCTCGATCGTCAGCTGTTTGAAGGGGAAGTCCTTGCCGATGCGCAGTTCGGCGTCCAGCCTATAGTTGCCGTCTCTTGCTACGGGGCTGACGTCGAAATGCAGCGTGTCGGTCTTATCCCATCCCGGTTCATAGATATGCTTGAACGCATGATAGGCTACCTGCTGCTGACAGCCGCACAAGGCTACCAGCGCCAGCAGGACGACAAAGACAAACGGTTTATTCCGCATGGTTTTCGTTGCGGCCCTCCTGACTCCTGTCTCCTGACTCCTGTCTCCCCTTATTCTTTTTCTTCTTTTTCTTCTTGGCCTTGTCGAAGCGGCTGATGTCACCACCGGCGAGATCGATGTTGTGGGGCTTCTCCACAGGCTCCTCTCCCTCTTTCTCCTCGAGGCTCAGGGGTTTCTCACCGCGACGGTTCATCTCGATCACCTCACGGGCTTTGGCAGCGGTGATGGTCTGGAGGTTGGCGGCGATGTTCTTATCCGTAGAGTAGGTCACCAGTCCGGCCAGGATGTCGGTTTTGAAGAGATGGTAGTCGGCATCCTGCGTCTGCAGCACGATGTCACGTCCAGGCATCCGCTTGCCGGCCTCGATATAATCGTCCACCTCGTAGTTCAGACAGCACTTCAGCTTGGCGCACATACCGGCCAGCTTCTGGGGGTTGAGGGAGATGTCCTGGAACCTCGCGGCACTGGTGCTCACCGAGACGAAGTTCTTCATCCACGTGGCACAGCAGAGCTCACGCCCGCAGGGACCCGTACCGCCGATGCGTCCTGCCTCCTGACGGGCACCGATCTGCTTCATCTCGATGCGCACATGGAAGGCGGCTGCCAGATCCTTAATCAGCTGGCGGAAGTCCACACGACCGTCGGCGATGTAATAGAAGATGGCCTTGTTGCCGTCGCCCTGATACTCCACGTCGCCGATCTTCATGTCCAGTCCGAGACCTTTGGCAATCTTTCGGCTCTCGATCATCGTACTGTGCTCACGGGCCTTTGCCTCGCGGAACTTATCCATATCCGCCGGACGGGCGATGCGGTAGATGCGCTTGATGTCGTCGGCTGATTTCAGGTTGGCTTTCTTCAACTGGAGCTTCACCAGACGGCCGGTGAGTGTGACGACACCGATGTCGTGACCGGGACTGGCCTCGACGGCCACCACGTCGCCCTTCTTCAGTTCGAGGTTATTCACGTTGTGGTAATAGCCCTTGCGGGTATGCTTGAACTGCACCTCCACGAGGTCGGTGGTGTCCACGTTGCCGGGCACGTCGGCCAGCCAGTCGTAGGTGTTCAGTTGTCTGTCCTGTCGGCCTACGGCCTGATGGCAGAGGCCTCTGTCGCAGCCGACCATCATTTTTAAGCCCCCTAAGTTAGGGGGTTGGGGGTCTGAACGACCCTCCTTCTTTACTATGATCTTTTCTTCCATAATTTATGAGTTTCTATTTATTCTGTTCAGACCCCCATCCCCCTAACTTAGGGGGCAAAGTCACTTTTGCAGCAGCAACACGATGATTTGCAGGGCGAAGTCGAAGAACACGATCTTCGCATTGGCGTTCTGCCCGATGTCGCGGATGGCGAGGTTCGCCAGGTCGCTGATGGGCAGGATGTTATTCTCGTTGATGAAGCGGGCGAAGTTCTGGGCGAAGTCCTCCTCGGCAGCCGTCATATAGTTCAGATCCTGCTCCTTGAAGTTATAGACGAAGCTCTCGCGCGTCATCCTCAGGAAGTAGGTGAGCCAGCGCCGCTGTTTCTCTCGTCCCATGGCGGCCATCTGCTCGCTCCACTTGCGCAGGTCCTTGATTTTTCTTTGATAGGCCAGTCGCATCAGGTTCTTGTACATGTCGAGGAAGAGTCCCTTCTCCGAGTCGGCCTGCAGCTCCTCCATCGCGGCGATCCAGTTGCCGTTCACCAGTCGGCTGATGCGCTGGGCACTGTCCTCGTCGCAGCCTCTGCGCTCGATGAGTGCCTGTCGGATGGCCTCCTGTTCGGTCTTGCGGATGTCGATGCGCTGCACACGGCTGCGGATGGTCTCCAGCAGCTTCTCTGGCTCTTCGCTCACCATGATGAACACCGTCTGCTGCGGCGGCTCCTCGATGAGTTTCAGCAGTTTGTTGGCACATTCTATATTCATGCGCTCGGGCAGCCACACGATGCTCACCTTATAGCCGCCCTGACTCGACTTCAACGACAGTTTCCTCACGAGGTCGTCGCTCTCGCCGGCGGTGATGATGGCCTGTTGGTTCTCGCCGCCCATCGCCTCCATCCATTCCTCCATCGTGAAGTAGGGGCTCTGCATCACCAGCTCGTGCCACTCCTTGGCGAAATCGTCGCTCACTGGCTTATAGTCGCTCTTCATCGACGGCAGCTTGATGGTGGGGTAGGTGAAGTGCAGGTCGGGGTGCTCCAGCTTGTCGAGCATAGCTTGGATGTGTCGAGGAACGAGGAATGAGGAAGGAGGAACGAGATTACCTTCTGCGCTTGAACTATTCTCCTTCCTCGTTCCTCCTTCCTCATTCCTCGAAAGCAGATAGCACCCGAAGGCGATCGCCAGCGCCAGCTTTCCGCTGCCCACCGGCCCGCAGAGCATCAGCGCATGCGGCAGACGGTCTTCCCTGACCATCTGCATCAGCCGCTCCTTGGCCTCCTCCTGTCCTATCACCTCACTCCAAGTCATTTTACTACAACTCCTTATTTTTACGACAACTATGACAACTTAGACAACTTTTTTGGATGGAGTCCATTCTGGACCCCGTAGACGGCGGTTGTCGTCGTAGGCAAAAGTTGTCTTAGTTGTCCAAGTTGTCGTTAATATAATCATCATTGTCGTTTTTATTCTCAAATCAGTTGTTTTACGACGGAGACCACCGAATCCACTGCCGAGACGGTATAGAAATGTATATTGCGGATTCCGTGCTGGTAGAGCTCCCGGCACTGTGCCGTGGTCCACTCGATGCCTAACTGCCGGGCATCCTCGTCGGTCTTACACTTCACGATCTCCCTGGCCAGCGGCTCGGGGATGTCACAGTGGAACGTCTTCGGCACCACCGTCAGCTGACTCAGTTTCGCCATCGGCTTGATGCCGGGGATGATGGGGATGGTGATGCCCATTGCCCGGGCCTTCTCCACAAAAGCGAAATACTTCTCGTTATCATAGAACAGCTGGGTGACCGCATACTGCGCACCCAGATCCTGTTTCTCCTTCAGATACTGCATGTCCATCTCCAGGTTCGGCGCCTCCTCGTGCTTCTCGGGATAGCAGGCCACGCCGTAGTCGAACTTCCTGCCCGGCTGCTTGATGGGTGTGCCGTCGGCGAAGAACCCCTCGTTGAAGCGTTTCACCTGCCTGATCAGGTCCGTCGTGTGCGCATGGCCGCCGGGCGTCGGCACAAACCGGCTGTCCTCCTTCGCCTTGTCGCCACGCAGCAACAGGATGTCGCTGATGCCGAGGAACTGCAGGTCGAGCAGTTCATACTCGATATCTTCTATCGTCGTGCCGCTGCAGATCACGTGGGGCTGTACGGGGATATTATACCTTTGCTGGATGGCAGCTGCTATCGCCACCGTTCCTGGGCGCCTGCGCACCCTAATCCGTTCAAACCTCGGCTCGTTCATATCTCGTGCCCCCGCGCCTTCGTACCCCCGCTCCCCCGTTACCTCGCGGTACACGAACTCCGAGTGGTGGGTGGTGATGTTGATGTAGGCGGGGTCGAACTCGCGCAGTTTGTCGATGTCTGCAAACAGGCGTTCCGTGCCCGTCCCCTTCAGCGGGGGCAGCACCTCAAACGAGAACCTCCGGCTCTCTTTATCTTGATGGATGAATTCCGTTACGCTCATAATTGGCTACAAAGGTACGAATAAATGATAGAAAAACCTACGGATTTTACGGATTTTACGGATTTTTCCTCTGAAAAGTTCAAAAAAAGTACCCATCTGATTCAAATAATCCGTATAATCCGTATAATCCGTAGGAAAAATAATGTATCTTTGCAGCATGAATGTGAAGCAATTCCTGAAAGACTGGACGTTGCCTGTGGCTATAGCCATAGGCACGGTGGTCTATCTCCTGTTCTACTGGGTACCGCAGTTGGATGCTGCGGGCGAAGTGCTGGGCGAGGTGGTCGACACCGTCTTCCCGATGATGGTGTTCTGCACGCTGTTCTCCACCTTCTGCCGTATCGACTTCCACCAGATGCGTCCCCATCGCTGGCATATCGGTGTGCTCGTGGCGCAGGTGCTCTTGGTAGCGCTCAACGTCTGGATTATCTTTGGCTTCGAGGCCAGTCCCGAGCGTAAGATCCTCTGGGAGAGCATCCTCACCTGCATCATCGGTCCTACGGCTACCGCTGCCCCGGTGGTCACGGCGAAGATCGGAGGCAACATCAACACGATGACTGCCTTTGTCGTCATCTCCTCCTTCGCCTCTGCGCTGATGATCCCTGCCGTCTTTCCCTTGCTCGAACGCGGGGCAGGTCTGAACTTCTGGACGGCCTTCATCATCATCCTCGAGAAATTAGCGATGGTGCTCATTGCGCCGCTGCTCTTAGGCTGGTTCATGCAGCACTATGCCAAGCGCATCTGTGCGTGGATCGTCTCCATCCCCGACCTCTCGTTCTACCTCTGGGCAGCGCAGCTCAGCGTCACCTCGGGCGTCACCGTGCGCAATATCGTCCACAGCGATGCCGGTCTGCCCCTGCTGCTCACCATCGCCGTGCTCAGCCTCGTGCTCTGTTTCGCGCTCTTCCTCATCGGGCGCAGCATCGGCCGTCACCTCGGCGACGAACTCGATGCCGGGCAGGGTCTCTTCCAGAAGAACACCGCCCTCTCCATCTGGGTGGCCTATACCTATCTTAATCCCGTGGCCTCCGTCGGTGCCGGCTGTTACGTGCTGTGGCAGAACATCGTCAACAGCGTCGAGCTCTGGGAATACCGTCGCAAACATTTAATTAAAAAATAACCAACATGATGAAACTGAAGAATTACTTTTTCGCAGCCGCATTGGTGATGATGCTCGCTGCTTGCTCGGTCAACGAAGACAACCCCTCTGGCGGCGAAATGCCAGTGCCGGCCGAGAGTTATGAGACCGTACTCAACTACTTCAAGGAGATCAATGCCGTGCCGCGTCCCAGCCGCCACGAAGAAAAGATGCGTGACTACCTCAGGGAATTTGCCCAGGCTCGAGGCCTGAGACTGGTTGAGGACAACGGCAACATCATCATCTACAAGGATGCCACGACGGGTATGGAGAACGTCCCCATGGTGTGCCTGCAGACGCACATGGACATGGTCTGCGTGGCTGCCGATGGCTATGACATCGACTTCCTGACACAAGGCATCGAGCAGTACAACGACGGTAAATTCATCTGGAGTAAAGACCGGAAGACATCCCTCGGTGCTGACGACGGCATCGGCATGGCCATCGTGCTGGCCGTGCTCGACAGCAAGGGTGTTGCCCACGGTCCGCTGGAGTGTCTGTTCACATGGAACGAGGAGGACGGCTTGGACGGCTCGGCAGCACTCTCGCCGGACATACTGAAGAGCCCGTACATGATCAACATCGACTGGGAATGGGAGGGTGAGACCTGCATCGGAACGGCCGGCGGCATCATGATGGCCGTCAATGTGCCCTATCAGACAGAATCCGTAGGTGACGACTGTGCTGTATTGAAGCTCCGGATTGCTGGCGCCGCTGGCGGTCACAGCGGAGTGGCCATCAACAATGGCGGGGCCAGTGCCATCAAACTGCTTGCCGATTTCCTGAACAGCGAGGCCGACGGTCTGCGCATTGCCGATATTGACGGCGGATCGGCTCCCAACGCCATTGCCACATCGGCAGAAGCCACGGTGGTTGTACCCAACGGGCAGGAGGAACAGTTCACGGAGCGTTTCAACGCCTATATGGACGAGGCCAAGCAGCAATACGCACAGACAGACCCCGACATGACCTATACCTTGGAGCCTGCCCAGGCATCGGACTGCATGAAGGCTGCTGAGACCAGCCTCCTGCTGAAAGGACTGTCAGGCGCACCACAGGGCGTGATAGAATGGAGTACTGAAGTCCCTGGTATGTTTGAGACGTCCAACAATGTCGGTGTTGTCGGAATGGCAGACGGCACCTGCACCGTCAACTATTACGTTCGCGGCTTCAATGATGAGAAGATGGACGGTGTGGCTGTCAGCGTCGAACAGGCCTACGAAGTGGGCACATCGTCCGCTGTGAGCGACCGTTATTCCTCATATTCTGCATGGAATGCCGACCTCAATTCGTCATTGATGCGGGAGGCGCGTGAAGTGTGGAAGTCGTTGTTCGGCTCAGAGATGCAGCTCGTCAGAGTGGGCGGTGGCATGGAGACCTCCAACTTCGCCGTGAGTTACCCGTCCATGCAGATCTTCACCTTCGGCCCCAACGTCTCTGATGCCCACACCATCAATGAGCACGTGGAAATAAGCTCCGTTGAGCGCGCTTGGGAATACATACTCGAACTGTTGAAGAATATGTAATTCAAACACAACAAAACACAACTAAAAACCCACGAGGATCATTCCCCGTGGGTTTTGTTTAGAAGATAGGCCCAAGGCCCATGCAACTCGTTGTTCCGATCGCCGTCAAGAATGCCGTGAGCGCAGCTACTATCACCTTCACCGCCAGCTCAATGATCCGCTGCTTCTTCATAATTTCCTCCTTTTTTTCCTGCGCTTTGAGTATCTGTTTCTCCCCCTAAGTTAGGGGGAGCCAGAGGGGGTCTGAACCGCCTCAGGCAATGCGCTTGTTCAGACCACCCCTAACCCCTCCTCGCTCGGCTTTGCCGCTTTGCTCTGCAAAGAACTCAGGAGGGGAAGAGATTACCCATTGCCCTGGTTGTCGGCTGCGGGCGCCATGACGTAGGAGATCGGCGTCTTCTTCTGCACGCGGCGCTGCTTGCCGTTGACGGTGCGGATCTCGCTCTGAACCACGTAGCCGTACTCGAAGATGCACTGCTCCTTGAAGGCTCGGCTGGTCAGTTTCTCACCCTTGGTGTTCTCCGGCGTGAAGTTGATCTTGATGCCGTTGATCATGGCGTCGGCACCAGCTGCCACAGCCGACTCGATGTCATTCTTGCCCAGCTTCTGGCCATCGACGCTCGGTGAGAACGTGCCGAGTCCGTCGAGCTTCACGGGCTGGCCCTGTGAGAGCAGCTCGCTCATGCACTCTACGACCTGTCCGAGCACCAGCACGCACATCTGATAGTCGGCGATCTTGCCGTGACTCGTCATGTGCTTGGCGAAACCCTTGAGGTTCAGGGGCTCCTTTGCATCGACCTCTGCGAAATACTTGCCGAATGCGGTGCTGTCGTCGTTGGTGTTCTGACGCAGGTTAATCACCATTGGAATGTTTGATCTTGCCATAACTTAAATCCTTTCTTTTCTTCTGCAATGCAAAGGTAGTCATAAATCCTGAGTCTTACAAGCTTTTTCCCATTCCGAAACAAGTTGTATAAAGTTCCATAAAGTTATAATTATGTCACACAGATCTCACAGATCTCACAGATTTTCTTTCCACAGATTATTTTTGATCTCACAGATAGATGCAGCTAAAGCTGCGCCTGCGCAGAAAAATCAGTGAGATCCGTTAGATCTGTGTGAGATAGAATAGTGTTGCGATTGTTGCGCTCGGCAGGACGCTTGCGTCCTATGATCTGTGAAGATAAAAAATAATCGTGCTTATCAGCGCTCCAGAAATCTGTGGGATCTGTGAGATCTGTGTGACCTATAAAAAATCTTGCACTTTTCTTGCATATCTGCGGAAATCTTTGTACCTTTGCAGTGCAGAAGAACAATGATTGTCTATGTCTCAAAATCCAAGATCTTATGGTCGCACGGAACTCGCGACACATTACTTTCCGAATATCAAGCCGATGTCAGCCTGGCTGAAATTACGCGGACTTCTCGCCTCAGACCCCGATTTGGCGCCCCTGTCGCAACTGAAACGCCGCACGTTTCTTCCGTCGGAAGTAAACATTATTTACCAACACTTAGGGCAGCCTTAAACTGCCCTATTTTCGTGCATTTCGGTGACTCTGATTTTACTTACTGTAAACCGATACTTTCCTGCCGTGAAACCTCCACCTTATAGGCACTAAAATTCCTGTTTCCTTTCTGCATTACCTTCAGCGTATCAACTATTGTTCGTTTTGTAAAATAATATGACTTCCTTCATACCACAATCATTACGCATTACACATTACATGAAGTAAAATCTGAATAAATTACCTATTATAACATCATATATATTATTAATATATATATTAATAATATATATGACCATATGTAACCATATTCCCTCCCAAAAACATAAAATCAGCACCATGTAATTTGTAATGTAATGACCATACATGGACTGCTGGCCTCCAAGGCGACTATTCCGGACCTTTTTTAGTGAAAATGCTTGCGTATCTCAAAGATTATGCTTAAATTTGCATCCAGATAGACAACTAAACTTATAAGGGTATGCGAAAGTTTCAAGATTTCAAATGGCTGGCCGCCGGTTTGGCACTGGTGGCACTGACGGGTTGCGACGGTCAGAAATGGTTGGAGCAGCAGGTGGATTCATTTATGCTGGTCACTCAGAAAGGTGGCCCTACGCTCGGATATTCCCCACAGTCGGGAGTCAAGTTGCTCACCGTGGATGGTTTCGTCTTCAAGGACTTGAATCGCAACGACTCGCTTGATGCATACGAAGACTGGCGGCTTCCGGCTCAGGAGCGTGCTGCCGATCTCGCTTCCCAGCTCTCCATCGAGGAGATTGCCGGACTGATGCTCTACAGCAGCCACCAGGCGGTGCCGATGATTCCCACGATGGGCTTTGGCGTCTCCACCTACGACGGGAAGGACTACGAGAAGAGCGGCGCCAAGCCCTCCGACCTCAGCGACGACCAGAAGAAGTTCCTCGCCGATGACCATCTGCGGGCCGTCCTTGTGACGCGTGTGGAGAGTCCTGCCATCGCTGCCGTATGGAACAACAATATGCAGGCTTTCGTTGAGGGGCTCGACCACGGCATCCCTGCCAACACCAGTTCCGACCCTCGTCACGAGGCGCGTGCCACTACCGAATACAATGCTGGCGCAGGCGGGCAGATCTCCCTCTGGCCGACATCCCTCGGACTCGCTGCCACCTTCGATCCCCAGCTGATGTACCGCTTCGGCGAGATTGCCTCCGAGGAATATCGTGCCCTGGGCATCGCCACGGCCCTCTCGCCACAGGTGGACATCGCCACCGATCCCCGATGGTCGCGTTTCAGCGGCACCTTCGGCGAGGATCCCGATCTCTCGACGGATATGGCCCGTGCCTACTGCGATGCCTTCCAGACCACGCCTGAGACCAAGGGCTGGGGCATGAAGAGTGTTAATGCGATGGTGAAGCACTGGTATGGCTACGGAGCCCAGGAAGGAGGGCGCGACTCCCATTACGCCTCGGGCAAATATGCCGTCTATCCGGGCAACAATCTCGCCATGCACAAGCAGTCGTTCGTCGAGGGCGCTTTCAAGCTTGATGGCGGTACGGAGATGGCTTCTGCCGTGATGCCCATCTACAGCATCCTCTGGAATCAGGATCCCTCGGGCGAGAATGTCGGTGGCAGTTACAGCAAGTGGCTCATCCAGCAGCAGCTCCGCGACGAGGCGAAGTTCGAGGGTGTCATCTGTACGGACTGGGGCATCACCCAGGATATGAAGGTGCTCGACAGTCCCCGTGGCGGCAAGCCCTGGGGTATGGAGGCCTTCAACGAGGCAGAGCGCCATTATAAGATTCTGCAGGCTGGCGTAGACCAGTTCGGCGGCAACAACGCCATCGGTCCCGTCATTGAGGCCTATCAGATGTGGGTGAAAGATCAGGGCGAGGAGAGTGCACGAGAGCGCTTCGAACAGTCCGCTCGCCGTCTGCTGCTCAATGTATTCCGTGTAGGACTCTTCGAGAATCCTTACCTCGATCCCGCAGAGACAGAGAAGACCGTTGGCAAGCCGGAATATATGAAGGAGGGCTACGAGGCCCAGCTCAAATCCATCGTCATGTTGAAGAACCACGACAATCAGGTGCTGCCCGTCAAGGACCGCAAAAAAGTCTTTGTGCCCAAGCGCCACTTCCCGGCCATCCCCGGTGCCTGGGGCGGCATCTCTGAAGAGAAAACTGTCGAGCCCATCAGCCTCGATCTTGTGAAGAAGTATTTTGACGTGGTGGACACGCCTGCTGAGGCCGACTTCGCCATCTGTCTGATAGAAGAACCCAGCACGGGCTTCGGCTTCAGCTACGACGATGTAAAGAAGGGCGGCAATGGCTATCTGCCCTTCAGCCTGCAATACGACGACTATACCGCTACCTTTGCCCGTCCCGTGAGCATCGCTGGCGGTGATCCGATGGAGAAGACCACCAACCGCAGTTTCCGTGGCAAGACCGTCAAGGCCTATAACCGCGATGATATGCTGCTCGTCGCTGACACCAAGAAGGCGATGGGCGACAAGCCTGTTATCGTCATCCTCGAGACGGGCCGTCCTGTGGTGCTTGCGGAGATTGAGCCCCATGCCGACGCCATCCTCGTTTCCTTCAACGTGCAGCATCAGGCCCTGCTCGACATCATCAGCGGCCAGACGGAACCCTCCGCCCTGCTTCCCATGCAGATGCCTGCCGACATGAAGACCGTCGAGGAGCAGCTTGAAGACGTGCCTCGCGACCTGCGCTGCTATCAGGATGCCGACGGCCACACCTACGACTTCGCCTTCGGCCTCAATTGGAGCGGCATTATCGACGATGCCCGCGTCAAAAAGTACAAGTAAGGAGCGTCCTGTTGTGATATGAGAAGAATGAATAGCTGGCTTGCAGCCGTCCTATGCTGCGTAATGACAATGGCGGTGTTCACCGCATGTGTAAATGACAGTGTTGATAATCCGGTTAATCCGATACCAGATGACGAAGGAACGATTGTGGGTAACTGGTGTTCTGATGTGCCGGGGTTGACCTATGCCAAGTGGAACTACGACAAGACATGGCAGAACACCGAGTTTAAGGCCGACGGAACGGGTTGCACGCGCATCTACTACACCTTAGGTGACAAAGCCATCGGCATTGAGAAGATAGATTTTACTTATACGGCCTCTGCCGACGGAGCGCTGACCATGACGCCAAGTGACCGAGAGGCGATGGCGGCCAACTGGCAGATTGCGGACGGCGAACTGCGCATCAGCAACGGTGACAACCTCAGCCTGAACTTCAAGAAGACCACTACCGACATGGCTGCGAAGTTTGACGAGTGGAACAAGACGAAGGACGTGTTTAACGTGCCTCAACCTGCCAAACACACCGTCTTCGTCTATGGCAATGCAGGTGGCACCATGGATACTTACATTGAATATGGCTTCTGGGAGAGAGCAAAGGAATTCCTGACCGACCACAACAACGTGCGCGTGATATGTTTCTATAAATATGGTATGGATCAATCAGAATACGGGAAACCATTTTCTGGTAAGTATGCTGAACCTGGCGACATCGTGTGGTTTGAACTGAATGACCAGACCGACCTCAACAAGATTAAGGAGGAAGGTTTTCAGGCTCATGGTCTGGGCGATTTAGCCAAGCTGCTGCAGATATGCAATCCTAACACGATGCGCCTGTTCCTGGAGTGCAGCAGCCTGCAATGTCCG
>JAEEGF010898412.1_pt1 | contig 14154 bp, 12 predicted proteins | sample 9134171 | NCBI WGS metagenome assembly JAEEGF01 (sample SAMN16246542, study PRJNA631951) | gut metagenome | biome: gut microbiome; feature: rumen; material: AP-attached | host: Bos | place: Iran: Karaj | collected 2018-10
GGGAGTGATTACACTCAAGAACAAAAACAAGCGAATGAACTATCTACTCCCCTCGACAGTCGGAGAGGGGGCGGGGGTGAGGCTTCCCATATCGGTCAACTGCTGGCGAAGCACTGCGAGGACATGCAGCTCTACCTGCAGCCAGACCTGACCCTGTCGCAACTCTCGGCAGCCGTCGGCGTGAACCGCTACTATCTCAGCCAGTATTTCGCCAGTCAGGACACAAGCTACTATGCATACATCCACGACCTTCGCCTCCGTCACTTCATAGCCCGCTACCGCGAACTTGCCGCTGCACATGAGCCCATCGTCGCCCAGCAGCTGGCCCAGGAGAGCGGCTACCACAGCTACAGCACCTTCAGCACCGCCTTCAAGCAGCGCATGCACAAGAGCGTCACCGCCTGGATGCACGAAGAGGCATTGGCATTTAAATGATGTACCATTTTACAATGTACAAGGTACTATTTAAAAATTTGGCACGAAAATTACACGATTACCAAGGAAATGTTAATGACTTTCAGTAGGGGAAAGCTGGGGTTTCAGTAGGGGAAACTCGGGGTTTCAGTAGGGGAAACTTCCGTCATCTGCCGTCCTGAGTCCGGGCATATACGAAAATAAATGGGATGTGTTGATAATAAAATTCCTAAAATATTTGGATTTCGACTCTTTTTTTATTATCTTTGCATCCAGTTGTGATAGAGCAATGACACAATGACAGATTTGACACAAAATTCCAAAGAGTTCTCGCGTACCTATGCGTATACATGTACGCATAACAATTTTACTAAATAATCTGTCAAATGTGTCATTGTGTCATTGACATTCATGGAATTCGTAAAAATGTGGATTTTGCGCTTTGTTTCACAATTTTTTTGCATCTTTGCAGCGTGTATCGAGAGATAACGCGGGATATGGAGAGAATATTACTAATTTAACATTTAACAACTATGAGAAAAGTTATGAACTGGATGCTCGCCACCATCCTGATCAGCTGCAGCCTGAGTTTATTGACCTCGTGCGGGGTTGACGACAATCCGGCAGACACACCGGCAGAGCCAGAAACCGAACTGCGGGCAAAGTTACGGACACTCGACTGGGGCGACGACACCTGCTACGTCTACGGACACCTGACGCCCGATGTAGATGCCGTCACGTCGGCGCTGTCGTATGCCCGTCTGATGCGGGCGTTAGGCTACAACTGCAAGGCCAAGGTGTCGAGTGCCATGAACCGTGAGACGGAGTACATTGCCACGCTCTTCGGCATCGAACTGCCTGAGCTGAAGCCGTCGGTGGCACCTCAGACGCGCCTCATCCTGACCGACCATGCCGACTATGCCCAGTGCGTAGACGGTGCCCGTCAGGCCATCATCCTGCAGGTCATCGACCATCACGTGGAGGGCGAGATAGCCAATAGCGGGGTACCCGTTGTGAGGCGCGAAATGGTAGGCTCCACCAACACCATCATCTTCCAGATGTACCATGAACTGGGCATCGCCATCGACGATGTGACAGCACGCATCATGCTGGCAGGCATCGTCAGCGACACCAAGAACCTGAAGAAGGACGGTACCTGTGCCATCGACACCGTCGCATGGGAAGCCCTGACAGCACAGTTAGGCATCAGCCCTGACTCGATGGCCGTTATCTACGAGCACATGTCGGATGCCCACAAAGACCTTTCCGGCATGACCGACAAGGAAATCTTCTTGTCTGACTATAAGAACTACGAGTATAACGGCTACCTGTTCGGCATGGCCAGCTTGGAAAGCAAGGCGAATAAAATGGACGACTATATCAGCCGCATGCTGGCCGTGATGCCCGAGGTGATGGCAGAGAAAGGACTTGACATGGTGTTCGCCAAGATTAACAACAAAGTGGCCAACCCCGACACCACCTCCACTGACCGCACCATCACAGCGGGCACGTACCTCATCTATTATGGTGCAGGCGCCCGCGAGGTGTCCGAGGCCATCTTTGGCCCATCGCTGCGCGAGGGTGTCGTATTCTCCGAGCAGAAAAAGTCGCGCAAGGAGATTGTTCCTCTTATTGAGGAGCAGCTGAAGCAATACTCGTCAAATACTATAGATTGATGCGAAGGCCAAAGCTGAGATTAAGGTTCAGACGGCGGTCTTGGTAGATGGTGGGAATACTACTGCCATCGGGGAAGAAGTAGCCAAAGCCCGGCTCAGCGTAGATGCTGAACTGACGGTTGAACATGTATTCCGCACCGGCGGCTCCGTTGAGTGAGAACTGCCAGGGACTGGCATCGAGCATCTTTTCTACGGTACCGCCAGCCAGGACGTAGACACCGAAATGGCGGTTGCCCCACAGCTGGAAGCCGACGTTCAACGGCACACCGATGTAGTTGAGTCTTTGTTCTTCAGTGGTGGACACGCCGTTGGTCAGCGTGGTAATGTCCGACGAAAGGCGGGTGTACGTCAGACCGCTCTCCACGCTCCACCGGTCGCCAATGCGGTAGCGTAGTGACAGTCCGAAGCGTACAGGCTGGCGGTGATGGACATGCCGGTCGGTACGTTCCAGCCTGACGTTGGAGATGGTGTCGTAGACAGTTAGGGGAATCAACTGAGAGCCATGACCATCGTCACCATCTTTTCCGTTGGGGCCATCCTTGCCATCCTTACCGTCAGGGCCAGGCCATAAACCAATATCTCCATCATCTCCAGGAGACACATAGACGGTGCGATTCTTGATAATCGTTTCGGTGTACAGCGCAAAGGACGATTCCGAACGACGGCTGTCGCCCATCGTGTTCGACATGTAGACTTTAGCCATCAGGCGGCTGCCGGTCCTCGTCGAGTAGCGGTGAAGGTCGGCGGGATACACGACCTTGGGGCGACTGACGGCTGGCGAAGGCTTGCTTGCTGTAGGGGAAGGGGCTTCTGACTCCTCGGCGGGTGGCGTCGTAATGACCTGTGGCTGCACAGCCGCCACCGTGTCCTCGGATACAGACTCCACCGATGGCTCCATCATCCGCGATGTTGCCCAGCGGGGCCTTTCGCTGCTCACCATTGCTACTGGCTGCGGCACCTCCTCTGCCTGTTGCTCAAGCTGCCGGGGAGATTGGGCTACTGCTACTGGTGGCTGCTCAGGCACCGCCTCTTCATGGTGAAAGGCAAGGTAGCCCGCTCCGGCTATCAACAGTATGACGGCGGCAGCAGCCAGACGTCGTACCCAGAGCGGGCGCGACTGGCGGGCTTCCAGCACCTTGTCAATCTCGTCCCACGACAGTTCGGGGGCAGGCCTTCGGTAGTCTGCCAGCTTCTGCTGCATCTGTTGTCTCCATTGTTCTGTCATTGTCGTGGCTTTATATTGTCGTTATACTGTTGAATCATTCTGGCGAGCAGGTGCTTTGCCCTGTTCAGCTGCGAGGACGAGGTGCTGGCCGTAATGCCAAGCAGGCGAGCTATCTCCTGATGGTTCTTGCCTTCGAAGACGTAGAGGTTCAGCACCGTGCGGTAGCCTGTAGGCAGCCGGCTCACCATCTGGTGGACAACGTCGGGCGGAACGTCATTGACGGGTGGCTCGGCTTCTTCTGCGTCATCCATCATTTCTATGTCTATGGGAACCTGTTCGGTTTGCCCCTTGGCCAGCAGGAACTTGAGCGACTCGTTGACGACCACCTTCGTTGCCCAGGCCTGCAGGGAGCCTGTCCCGCGATACTGGAATTCCTGAATATGAGAAAGTATATGAATAAATGCATCCTGGAATACGTCCTTCAGGTCCTCCTCGTCGGTGATGTATCGTGAGCAGACTCCCGCAAGATAGTCAGCATAGAGGGCACAGAACTCGCGGGCGGCCGCTTTTTCGCCGTCCTGTAGCCGTTTGGCTAAGCGTTGTTCCTCGTTCCCTATAAGATGCACGTTAGTTTAGCACCCTGTAAACTGGCCGATGAAGAAGACGGCACCTGTCTTTTGTTCGCTGATGACGTAGAGGAACGGGTGGTTGGCATGGAACACTGGATAGTCGTCCACCCCAGCGGACCCGTCTTTCATACCAATGACTGTGACGGCAGCGGCCTCGGTGCCCTCCTCGTCGAGCTTGATTTTGGCCACCTGCTTCATTAGATCGATATAAATTCGTGCCTTAGACCATACACAGAAACGGCTGAAGTCGGCTGTATATGGACTAAAGGCATCGACCATACCAAGTTTTCTCATGACAGGTACCAAGTTAATATCGGTATCAGACTCGAATCGCGGCAGTTTCACGTCCACTTGTGTGCTGTGCATACGCTGGTTCAGCTGCTCCCACACTTCGGCGGTAGGCACTTTGGGCACAGCTCTGCTATCCGTCTTGGGCAGCAGCACCGTCATCACAAACGAGCCACTACCGTATGGCAGGCGCAGGGCCTGATAGTCGTCAATCTCACAATAATCAAACTTATCCCGCTGGTGCATCATGGGCTGTGGTTTTATTTCCAAAGTCTCTGTCTCATCTTCCAGCAGGACGTTCACAAAGTGCTCGTCCCTTGTCTCGGCCTTGTCGAACTTCTTTGCCCAATTGCCCTTGAAGTAGATGGCGTTCAGCAGGTAGCTCACGGAAAGGGGGTTGAATTCATCTTCTTTGAGAACCTCCTTGATCATCTGCTCTGTATGGTCGGCGGCCCACTTGTTGATGACATCCCTCGTCTCGCCGTCGGAGAAATCGCGGGTCTCCGGTTCAGCATGATAGAAAGCATTCGCTTTCAGTATGAAGTCGGGCATCAGCTCGTATGGCTCGTTCATGTAAATGGTGTTGGCAATCATCACCTTCGTCAGCGGGTCTAACCTCGGTGCCATCTCCAGCATCTTGTAGCAGAAGTCGTTGATGCCTTCGGCACCTCCATCGGCGAAGCCTAACACCTTGTTGATCTGCTGCTGTGTCTCACCAGCCGCTCCGTTGTTGAGCATACCCAACGCAAAGGTGATGCTGATGGGTGACAGGATTTGACTCTCCTTCTCGTCCTGCGCCGTGCGGAACAGGTTGAAGGCAAACTCGTTGCTGCTTTTCACCATCTCCAACTCGGCACGTGTCAGTTCCAGACTCGTCGGCAGTTCCACAGGGTTAACGATGATCTCCTGATGAAGTTCTTCGGTGTTGTTATCTGGATTACTATCTTCTTTGCTGCATCCAGCTACAACTGCTGCCATCATGGTCAGGGTGATGGCTGCCCACACGTTCTTTCTTTTCATAACGTTACGTTTTTGGTTCTTCTCTACCTATTAAATCCCAAAAAGGCGAAAATACTGCATCAACACGCACCACTTTTAACATCAATTATGCAAAGAGGGCGTTATTTAATACTCTTTTGCTTTTCATTTCCGTTTATACATCGACACGCCAATCACCAACGATCCTGCCGAGGGATCCTTGAACGCACGACGGCACTAACTCATACCCACTACTGTCACGGCACCGGGTCGTAGCCGGAGCCGCCCCAGGGATTGCACCTCAGTATGCGCCAGATGGCGAGGGCGAGGCCCTTGATGGGGCCGTGCTTCAGAATGGCCTGGCGGGCGTACTCGCTGCAGGTGGGGGTGAAACGGCAGGAGGGGCCGAGAAGGGGCGACAGGAAGGTCTGGTAGGCGCGGATGGGCAGCACCAGGAGCCACGAGAGGAAACGGAAGACGGGGTTCATGGCTTTACTTTTTCAGCGATGCGACATAACAGTTTTTCCATCCGCGCGACAACGACGGCGGAGGGGGTCAGACGGTCAGACTGCCACACGAAGGCTAACAGGAGGGTGTGCTCGGCGGGAACAGCGTCGCAGAGCTGCTGCTTGTGCTGACGGTAGGCTTCGCGCAACTGCCGCTTCACGCGGTTGCGGTCGACGGCATGCTTGAATCGTTTCTTGGGTACGCTGAGGAGTACCTGGACGGGTACCCCGGAGGGCTGGCGTGGCGACAGGCGGAAGACGGCTCTCAGCGGGTAGGCGACCATCGACTGGCTGCCGCTGCCGAAGAGCGTCTCTATCAGCCGTGTGCTGACCATATGCTCCCGCTTGGGGAAACCTTTAGCCTTCAACGCTCCACCTTCAATCTTCAACCTCAAACAGGTAGTGCTGGAGGGCTCCCGTCATGGAGGGGTATTTCTCGTTCGGAGCCTCAATGTCGAGTCGGAGTCCGGCTTCCTTGGCTGCCTTGGCCGTAGCGGGGCCGAAGGTGGCAATGGCGATGTCGCCCTGATGGAATTCGGGGAAGTTCTTGGTCAGGGCCTCGATGCCCGAGGGGCTGAAGAAGATGAGCATGTCGTAGTCGAAGTGCTCGACCTCCTCGGGGGTGAAGTCGTTGCTGACGGTCTTGTACATGACACATTCGCAATGGTTGAGCTTCTTCGAGTCGAGAAGCTTGGAGAGCGAGTCGTTGTGGACGTCACTCAGGGGCACCAGGTACTTTTCGGTCTTATGCTTCACCATCGTGGGCAGGAGGTCGTCGATGCGGCCTGTGGAGCCGAAGAACACCTTGCGCTTGCGGTACTGCACGTACTTCTGGATATAGAGGGCAATGGTCTCGGTGACGCAGAAGTACTTCATGTCCTCGGGGATGTTGATACGCAGTTCCTTGGCCAGTGTGAAGAAATGATCAATGGCATGACGCGAGGTGAAAATGACGGCGGTATAGTCCAGGATGTTGACTTTCTGGGTACGGAACTCCTTGGCCGACATTCCTTCCACCTTGATAAACGGGCGGAATACCAGTTCTACGTCAAACTTCGTCGCGATGTCAAAATAGGGCGACTTCTCGCTTGTGGGCTTCGGCTGCGAAACCAAAATCTTCTTAATCATTTCGTTTGTGTCCTAAAAGTTTACTTTTAATCGGTCGGTAATCAATACCAAAATGCCGACGAGCGACAGTAGAGGTATGATTTCGAGGGCACAAAGGTACAAAATTATTTGCAGATAAACACTAATTTGTCTGAAAAAGATGACCCAACACTTGTAAAATGTCAGTATTTTGGTTAAAACGAGAATAAAAATGAAATAATATACCACATTTTGCATCGGAAGGTTGAAGTAGACCTGCAACATGACTGCGGGGAAGAGGGCGATGCCTTCGAGGGCTGTGATGAAGGTGAGCGTCCATATCCAGTGTCGGTTTTTTTTACTGCTGAAGAAGACGCTGTTCACGATGCTGTAGACGACGTTCTTCGCGATGAAATAGGCGATGAAGACCCCGAAGAAGATGCCGATGATCTCGTAGGGGGTGTCGAGCACGAAGGTGTCGGTTACATAGTGGGTGATATAAAAGTAATAGGTGATGGCCAGCAGCAGGCAGGTCTGGAGGCTGAGGAAGAGCTGGAACCTGTTGCTTGGGTCCTCGTCGCTGGATTTGCTGGAGCGGGGGATGTAGAAGAAGTCCTTCAGCTGGCGAAGGATGTATTGGCGGGAGTGGGCAAACGACACTAACGCCATCACGAAGCAGAAGATAAGCATGCAGGTGATGGCGTTGTCGTTGCGTACGGTGTAGGGTACCGGGTCGCCGGCAATGCCGAAGCGTCCGCCCGTCAGTTCGGGGTGCAGCAGGGAGTCCTTGGCAAAGAACGACTCACGGTAGTACTGCGGCAGGTTGACCTCAACCCTACTCGCCGCCTCTCCCGGAGGGAGGAGGTAGCAGACGGTATCATGAACCGATAAGCTGTCAGTCATTGGACGGATCCCCAAAACTCACGTTTGATGTCATCCACACGGTCGAGCTTTTCCCATGTGAACAGTTCGACATCTATTTCCCTGGTCTCGTGGTAGTGGCTGGTGAACACCTTCTTGACGACCTCCGACTTACGGCCCATGTGGCCGTAGGCAGCCGTCTCGAGATACATCGGCTGGCGCAGCTTCAGGGAGCGCTCAATGGCTTTCGGGCGCAGGTCGAACAGCTTTTCTATTTTCTTGGCAATCTCGCCGTCGGTCATGTTGACGCGGGAACGGCCGTAGGTGTTGACATAGATGTTCATGGGACGGGCCACGCCGATGGCATAGCTGATTTGTACCAGCATCTCGTCGCTGACGCCTGCTGCCACCATGTTCTTAGCAATGTGGCGGGCAGCGTAGGCAGCCGAGCGGTCTACCTTTGACGAGTCCTTGCCCGAGAAGGCACCGCCGCCGTGGGCACCCTTGCCGCCGTAGGTGTCGACGATGATCTTGCGGCCCGTCAAGCCTGTGTCGCCGTGGGGGCCGCCGATGACGAACTTGCCTGTCGGGTTGACGTAGTACTTGATGTCGAGGCCGAAGAGGTCGAGCACCTTCTGCGAGTGTATCTGCTGCTTCACACGAGGAATGAGGATGTTGATGACATCATCCTTGATGCGGGCGAGCATCCGTTCGTCGGTGTCGAATTCGTCGTGCTGGGTAGAGACGACGATGGTGTCGATGCGCTCGGGAATGCCCTCGTCGCTGTACTGCACGGTGACCTGGCTCTTGGCGTCGGGGCGCAGGTAGGTCATCTCCTTGCCCTCCTTGCGGATGTCGGCCAAGGTGCGCATGATGAGGTGGGCCAGGTCGAGCGAGACGGGCATGTAGCTCTCCGTCTCGTTGGTGGCATAGCCGAACATCATGCCCTGGTCACCGGCTCCCTGCTCGTCCTCCTCCTCACGGTCGACACCGCGGTTGATGTCCTGGCTCTGCTCATGGATGGCACTGAGGATGCCGCATGAGTTGCCGTCGAACTGGTACTCGGCCTTCGTATAGCCTATCCTGTTGATTGTGTTACGGGCGATGGTCTGCAGGTCGATGTAAACATCGCTGCTCACCTCGCCCATGAGCACCACCTGACCAGTGGTGACGAACGACTCGCAGGCCACGCGGGCCTTCGGGTCGTACGCCAGGAACTGGTCCAGTATTGCATCGCTTATCTGGTCGGCCACCTTGTCGGGATGGCCTTCAGACACTGATTCTGACGAAAACAGATAACTCATCGATATGTACTATTTGACTATTTACTATTTACTCTGCCGGCAGCATGACAATCTCGGCCTCGTTGCCCGATTTCAGCACCTCGGCGACGAAAGTGCAGAGGCTCTGGGGAGTCATGGCCTGCACGGTCTTCTCGTAGTCGGTATGGAAGTCGAGCTTCCACTTGCGCCAGGCATCGATGCGGCCACTCCAGTAGCCGTTGGTCTTCAGCTGGTCGGCGTGGTTCTTCAGCATGTATTCCTTCACCTTCGTCACCATGTCGGCATCGCACTTGCCGGCAGCCATGTCCTGGACGGCGCGGCGCATGATGCTGATAGCTACGTCGGCCTTCTCGGGCTTCATCGGGCAGTAGGCCAGGATCATGCTCTCGTCGCCGAAGTCATCGCGGCCGAGTGAGGCCTGAGCCTGTACGGTATAGGCGGCGCTGGCTTCCTCGCGAATCTCCTTCAGATAAACCATCTGGAGCACCTGACCCACCATTTGGGCACGGATGCTGTTCTCCAGCGAGTAGGGAACCTTCTTCGAGTACCAGTGCAGTACGGCATTGGCCTTCGGGGTCTCGGCCTTGTGCTTGAAGTTGTTCACCACCTTGCCAGTGTAGTCGGTCGATACGTCCTTGCCCTTCACAATCTTCTTCTGGGCGGGCAGCGAGCCGAGGTACTGCTCCACGAGCGGACGGATCTTGGCCTCGTCGTAGTTACCGATGATGGTGAAGGTGAAGGCAGCGGCATTGGCCGTGCGCTCCTTGGCCATCGCGAGAATGCGGTCGTAGTCAACCTGTGTCAGGTCGGCGACGTCTAAGTTCTTGAAGCGCGGGTTGTGCTTTGTGATGGTAAGGCTCAGCGAGTCGGCAAAGACGGCCTCGGGCTGCAGCAGACGGTTCTTGAGCTGCAGTTCGGTGGTCTTCATCAGCTGGTCGAACGACTGCTGGTCTTTCTTGACATTACCTGTCATATAGAGGTATACCAACTGTAGCATGGTCTCCACGTCGGTAGGTGTCGATGAACCGTTAATATTGGTGCGCTGCTGGCTCATCGACAGCGAAGCGCCGGCAATCTTTCCGGCCAGGGCCTTCGTCAGCTCCGTGTGCATGAAGTTACCCAGTCCGCTGGCTTCCACCACGTCGTTGAACATCTTGATATTCACGAAGTCCTTTTCACCGTAGAGCGATGAGCCGCCCCAGCCTTCGCCGCTCAGCAGCACCTGGTCCTTCTTCAGGTCGGTCTGCTTCAGCACGACCGTCACGCCGTTCGACAGCGTCAGCTCTGAGTAGCCGAACTTGTCGTTCTTCACTTCTTTCGTAATCTTGCCAGACGTGGGCAGGGTGGCCATCAGGGGTTCGTCCTTCACGTTGTCCACCCAGGCAGTCAGCTGCTCGGCACGGGCATCGCGGATGGCGCCAAGCAGTCCGGCTTCCGTCGGATAGACGGCACCGTCCTTCTCCTGGTTGAAGTTCAGCACCACCAGGTTCGAGTCGTTCTTCGGCATGAGTTGCTTCATCACCTCGTTGACGGCATCCACAGGGATGGCGGGTACTAACTGCTTCATGAGCTGATAATAGTCGTCAATCGAGGGGATAGGCTCATTGGCCAGGAAGTGCTGCACGTACTCGTTCACGAACTGCGAGTTGTAGCGCTTGTCCTTATTGGAGTACTGCTTGTCGAGCGAACTCAGCGTGTTGGCCTTCGAACGGCCGTATTCTGTCTGCGTAAAGCCGAACTCAGCGGCACGGCGTGCCTCGGTGATGACGGCCTTCACGGCTGCGTTCATCTGACCATCCTTCGGTACGATACTCAGTTCGAAAGCATCCTTAGGTTTCGACAGCAGGTAGGTACCGTCGCCCACTCCGGCCTGCAGGTACGGGCAGTCGGGCTTCTCGCCCAGCTCGTTCAGGCGGCTGTTCAGCATGCCGAGGGCCACGTTCTTCAGGTAGTTGGCCACGAGGTATTCCAGCGAACCCTTCACGGAGTCGGGAATGGCCTCGTGCTTGAACAACACCTCGACCATGTCGATGCGCTGCTCCTTGTCCTTGTCGATGACAACGATAGGCTCGGCATTGTCGGGCACGTCCACCGTCTCAAGCTTGGCAGCGTCGGCACCGGGCTTGGCTATCTGGCTGAACATGGTCTTGATCTTCTGCTCCACCTGGTCAACGTCGACGTCGCCCACCACGATGATGCCCTGGTTGTCGGGACGGTACCACTTCTCGTAGTAAGCCTGCAGGAACGGGCGCTCGAAGTTGTCGATAATCTCCATCAGACCGATAGGCATGCGGTAGCCGTACTTAGAACCGGGATAGAGTTTCGGCAGGTCGCGCTCCAGCATACGCATCTGTGCCGAGGTACGCAGTCTCCACTCCTCGTGGATGACGCCGCGCTCCTTCTCAATCTCCTCCTGTTCCAGGAGCAGACCGTCGGCCCAGTCCCACAGAATCATCAGGCAGGAGTCGACGATCGACTCGCGGGTCGTGGGCACATTACTTATATTATACACCGTCTGGTCGATGGAGGTGTAGGCGTTCAGGTCGGTGCCGAACTTCACACCGATGCTCTCGCACCAGCGCAGCAACTCGTTACCCTTAAAGTGCTTCGAGCCATTGAAGGCCATGTGCTCCAAGAAGTGGGCCAGACCGCGCTGGTTGTCGTCCTCCTGAATGGAGCCTACCTTCTGGGCAATGTAGAACTCGGCACGGTTTTCGGGCCAGTTGTTGTGACGGATGTAGTAGGTCAGTCCGTTGTCTAACTTGCCAATGCGCACATCGGGGTCAACAGGAATGGGCGGCATCTGCATCTGAGCCACCATCGTTACTGTGCCAACCATGGTCAGCAGCAGTGTAGCAAAGAATTTCTTCATCTTCATAATTAGGTTGTTTAAAGTATTTGGGTGCAAAATTACTGCTTTTTTTCTGATTAGACGCAGCAATCCCTAAAAAACTACGCAAATTAGCCACTTTTTTGCCATTTCATGTTCCTCGGATGATGCTCCAGTATCTCCTGTCGCAGCGTGGTGGTATCGATGTGGGTATAGATTTCGGTGGTGCCTATCGATTCGTGTCCCAGCATGGCTTGGATGGCACGCAGGTCGGCGCCGCCTTCCAACAGGGCGGTGGCAAACGAGTGGCGCAGCGTGTGGGGCGAGATGGTCTTCTTGATACCAGCCTCCACGGCCTGCCGTTTGATCATGATGAGAATCATGGTGCGCGTCAGGTGAGCCCCCCGGCGGTTCAGGAAGACGTAGTCCTCCTCGCCCGCCTTGATGGTCATGTGGCGGCGGTCGTCGAACCAGAATTCTAACTCCTTGATGGCACGGGGCGAGATGGGCACCAGCCGCTCCTTAGAACCCTTGCCGTTGATACGAACGAAGCGTTCCTCCAAATAGAGGTTCGACAGCCGCAGATTGACCAGTTCGCTGACGCGCAGGCCGCACGAGAACAGCACCTCGATGATGGCGCGGTTGCGGTGGCCCTCCCATTTCGACAGGTCAATTGATTCCTCCAACTGGTCTACCTCAGCCGTCGACAGCACCTCGGGCAGGTGTTCGCCCAGCGTCGGCGACTCCAGCAGTTCCGTAGGGTCGTCGTCACGGTAGCCGTCCACCACCAAGTAATGGAAGAAAGAACGGACGCCGCTCAGGATGCGGCATTGCGACCGCGGACCGACACCGATGTCGTGGAGTCCGGCGGCAAAAGTCTGCAGGTCCTCTAACTTGACGTCTAATAAGGGCTTGTCCATTCCTTTCAGACAGGTCAGCAGCTTCTCCAAGTCACGCTGGTAGGCCTCCAACGTATTGGGCGACATGTTGCGTTCCAGCTTCAGGTACCTGACGTACCCTCTCACCATCTTTTCTTCCATTTTCCTTGCTTCGTCCATCATAGTCATGTACTTATTAGAATTCCACGTAGGGTGCCAGCCGCTTGATGGCTTCGGGTGGGAAGTCACGCGACAGGCTGAGCTGCTGCAGACTTTCGAGCGGACCGTGAAGGCGGCGGTAGTCGACGATGGCACGGGCCTGATAGAAGTTGATGTAGGGATGACGCTTCAGCTCGTTGAGGCTGAGGCGGTTGAGGTTCAACTTGCGCAGCCGGGTATCGTCAGGAATGATGAAGTAGTTGACGGCCGTATCAGGGAAGTCTTCAATCTCCAACAATTGCTGCACACGGACATAGCCGCCCAATCGTTCGCGGTATTCTACTATCTTGCGGGCGAAGTAATGCCCGATACCAGGCACCTTGCGCAGTTGTGCGGTATCGGCCATATTCAGGACGATGCGCTCCTGGGGCTGCAATTTAACGGGATAGCGCAGGGTGTCGCGCACCTCCATAGCATCGTCTTTGGAAATAAAGCGGGCGGCCGGCTGGTAGTCCTCTGAGATTCGGATGTAAGGCTCCAACTGGCGATACTGCTTGAGGGTGAGGCCGTAGAGGCGGGCAAAGTCGCTGGGCTTGTGATAGACACCCCCTGCTGCCCTATACTTATATATATTACGCACTTGCCAAGGTTGCAGGCCGAGGCGCAACAGCTGGGTGCTGTCGGCTGTGTTGGGGTCAAACGGAAAGAGCTCAGGTTGCTTGGGTTCTCCCTGATAGTACCTGACCTTAGGTTGCTGCTGCTTTTCGGTCTTCTGCGCAGATGCTTCTTCCAAAGCCGCTTCTTCAGGTTCTCCGTCGAAAAAGTAGCCGACAGCCAATGCCGCCACGATGATGCCAAGCAGCAGCAGGATAACCCGACGGTCGGACTTCTGAAGATAGAAGAACTTCATATCACGCCAAGCTGATGGAGGAAGATTAGCAGGATGCCGATGGGCACGACAAAGCGTACACAGAAGAGCCAGACGCGGAACAGCGGGCGACTGACGGTGTCGTTATTGGTGAACTCGTCATATACGATCTGCCGCGAGACAAACCACCCGATGAAAATGCTCGTCAGGAAAGCTCCGGCAGGCAGCATGACCTGAGCCGTCAGGAGGTCGCAGAAGCCCATAAGTGGCTCGCCGAAAAGCTGTAACTCGGAGACGGCTCCGACGCTGAGTGAACATAAGACAGCAATGACGCTGCACACCACTGTCAGGATGACGGCAGCCTTATGGCGCGGCAAGTGCAGCTCCTCATGGAAGAAGGCAGTACCGATTTCGTGCATGGAGATGGTCGACGTCAGGGCGGCAAACACCAAGAGGGCATAGAACAGGATGCCGATCACGTCACCCACGGCGGGCAGCTGGGCAAAAGCCTGCTGGAACACGTTGGGCAAGGT
>JAEEGF011517266.1_pt1 | contig 14154 bp, 10 predicted proteins | sample 9134171 | NCBI WGS metagenome assembly JAEEGF01 (sample SAMN16246542, study PRJNA631951) | gut metagenome | biome: gut microbiome; feature: rumen; material: AP-attached | host: Bos | place: Iran: Karaj | collected 2018-10
GTCTCCGAACTGATTGGCGCGGCGCAATATCTGAGAAAACACGCCGACAAGATCCATGTCGCCAAACCATGTGTCGATGTGGTCGGCACAGGCGGCGACGGCGGTGCGTCGTTCAATGTCTCGACAACCGCCGCGTTTGTCGCGGCGGGCGCGGGTGTGACGGTTGCAAAACACGGCAACCGAGCCGTTTCCGGCAAGAGCGGCGCGGCGGATGTGTTGGCCGAACTCGGCTACAATCTGGACATGCCGCGCGACGCCGTCGAACATGCCATTGACGATGACGGCATCGGTTTTCTTTTCGCTCGCACGCTTCATCCCGTCATGGGCAAAGTCGCGCCGTTGCGCAAGGCCATTGGTGTCCATACCATATTCAATATGCTCGGTCCGTTGTCCAATCCTGCAAATGCCGAAGGCATCGTGCTCGGCGTATGGGACGCACGGCTCGTTCCGTTGTTCGCGGAAGCATTGCGTGGCCTTGGCATGAAGCGTGCGTTGGTTGTCCATAGCCGTGATGGATTGGACGAAATTTCGGCCACTGTACCAACGGATTATGCACAGCTTGACGGTGATACGATCACCTATGGCGTCATTGAACCAGCCAATCTGCTGCCCACTGAAGAGACGGAAGGCGACACGGCTGGCGGCACTCCCGCCGAAAACGCCCACATCTTGCGTGACATTCTCGATGGAATCGACCATACGGCCAGACGTGGCATGGTCGTGTTGAACGCCGCTGCCACCTGCCTTGTCGCAGGGCTCGGAAACTGTTTGAAAGACTGTATCCCATTGGCGGAACGTTCCATAGACACGAAGGCCGCCCTCCACAAACTAGAAACGCTGGTGGAGGCCAGCCACGCATGAACATTCTCACCAAAATCATTGAAAAGCTGAAGCCAAGGCTGGAAAATCGCAAACGTGTCTTGCCGATGGAAGTGTTGGCGAAACAAGCCGCACAGGCTCCTGCCAGACCGAAATTTGCGGCGGCTTTCCATGGCGACGGACTGCATGTCATTGCAGAACTGAAAAAGGCGTCACCTTCCAAAGGACTCATTCGCAACAACTTCGATGTTCAATCATTGGCCATCGAACTGGTGGAAAATGGTGCGGCGGCATTGTCCGTTTTGACAGAACCAAACTACTTTCTTGGTAGCGAGGAGAATCTGTTAATAGCCGCACAAGTTGTCTCCATTCCGTTGTTGCGAAAGGACTTTATCTTTGATGAATACCAAATTCTTGAAGCGAAAGCATTGGGTGCGTCATGTATCCTGCTTATTGCCGCCATGTTGCCTCCCGAACGGTTTATTCAATTACTGGAATATGCTCATAATCAAGGGCTTGACGTTCTTGGCGAAGCACATTCGGAAAAAGAGCTGGAGACAGCGGTGAAAGCGGATTTGGTTGGCGTCAATGCCCGTGATCTCCGCACGTTTGACACATCGCTTGAGCGATCTGCCGAATTGATCCGCACGATTCCAAAAGACCGTGTCGCCATTGCGGAAAGCGCCGTCCGATCTCGTGTGGATATGGACATGATGACAGCCGCAGGAGCGAAAGGTTTTCTCATCGGTGAAACGCTTATGAGAGCGGAACATCCGGGCCTGAAACTGAAGGAGTTGCTGCAATGTTGTTGAAAATCTGCGGCATCACACGGGAAGAGGACGCGCGATACGTCGCAATGTGTGGCGTCGATTTCATCGGTGTCATTCATGTGGAATCTTCCAAACGGTTCGTCACCGTTGAGCAGGCCAAGAATATTTTTGCTATTGCGAAACCAGTCAAAACCATTCTCGTCGTGAGAGATATGGAATTGGAAAAACTTCAGGCGATCATCGACGATATCCACCCATATGCCGTGCAGTTGCATGGCCATGAATCTGTAGATTATGCCACTCGCCTAAAGGATGTGAAAATATGGAAGGCCTTTAATGTCAATACATTAAATAATCTTCAAGATGTTTTGGATTATCCTGCGGACATGATTGTCGCCGATTCAGGCGGCGGCACGGGAAAAACCTGCGATTGGACACGAGCCGCCGAATTGGCCCACCGCTGTCCTGTTATGTTGGCAGGTGGTATCACATCGGAGAATGTACAGGAAGCCATTGCCGCCGTCCATCCCGTTGGCATCGATGTGGCGGGTGGTGTGGAATCCGCACCAGGCATCAAAGATCATGAAAAAATTCATCAGTTATGTATAAAAAAGGAAAATTTACTATGAACATGCATTATGGAATCTATGGCGGGCAGTATGTGCCCGAAACATTGACAGGAGCGCTGCGTGAACTCGCGCAGACGTATCTGGAGGCGAAGGACGATTCCGCCTTCCGTGCGGAATTAGACGATTTGTTGAAACATTATGTTGGCCGCGAATCGCCGCTCTACTATGCCAAACGGCTTTCAGAGCATCTTGGCGGTTCGCGTATCTATTTGAAACGAGAAGATTTAAATCATACAGGAGCGCACAAGATCAACAACACAATGGGGCAAGCCCTGCTGGCTCGCCGCATGGGCAAGAAACGCCTCATCGCCGAAACGGGCGCGGGCATGCATGGTGTCGCTACGGCCACTGTCGCGGCGCTTTTCGGCATGGAATGTGAAATCTTCATGGGTTCTGTTGATGTGGCGCGGCAGGCTCCGAATGTCGATCGAATGCATGCTCTTGGTGCGAAAGTCCGCTCCATCACAGAAGGCGGTGCCACGTTGAAAGATGCCATGAATGCGGCGCTTCGCGAATGGGCCTCCTGTAGTGATCATACATTCTATCTGATTGGAACGGCGGCTGGTCCATATCCTTACCCTATGCTGGTCAAGGACTTCCAATCCGTCATTGGAAAAGAGACACGCCGTCAATGTCTGGAAATGTGCGGCCGTCTGCCGGATGAAGTCGTCGCCTGTGTCGGTGGTGGCTCCAACGCCATCGGCATGTTTGCAGGATTTGAAGACACGCCGCAAGTTCGCCGCGTCGGTGTCGAAGCAGGCGGCATGGGCATTGCCACAGGGCAGCATGCTGCTTCCATCAACGGTGGCAAGATTGGCATCCTCCATGGCATGAAAGCATATTTCCTGCAAGACGCAAATGGCCAGATGCTAGATACTTACTCTGTTTCAGCAGGGTTGGATTATCCAGGCGTAGGCCCTGAACATTGCATGCTGGCGGATGAAAAATTAGCCACTTATGAAGTCGCCAACGACGATGAAGCCGTCGCCGCCTTCGACACACTTTGCCGTTTTGAAGGCATCATTCCCGCCCTCGAAAGTTCCCACGCATTGGCCTACGCCATCCGCGAGGCACCAAAACACGGCAACGACCATATCATCGTCGTCAATCTTTCCGGCCGTGGTGACAAAGACATGGACAATATCAAACAATACAAGGAAAATCATGGACAGAATCGCTAACATCTTTGCGGCTCGCAAGCCGCTCGTCATCTTTACCAGCGTTGGTTATCCCACGGAGGAACAGAACGAACAGGCCGTTTGTGCCGCCATTGAAAAAGGTGCGGACATCATTGAACTGGGCGTTCCGTTTTCTGATCCAATGGCGGATGGGCCAGTCATTTCCGCCGCTTCGCAAGTCGCCATAAGAAATGGCATGACGCTACAGAAAACCATCGCTTTCGCTGCCCGTATTCGGGCAAAATATCCACAGATCGGGCTGATTCTTTTCAGTTACATGAATCCGCTTCTGCATATTGGCTATGACACGGTCTGTCAACAACTTGCTGATGCTGGTGTAGATGGAATCCTCCCTGTTGACCTGCCATTGGAGGAGCGAGATGAACTGCTTGTTCCCGCTCGTACACATGGTCTTCACATCATCCCGCTCGTCTCGCCGCTGACGTCTGAAGATCGTGTCGCCAAAATCGTCGAAGGCATGACGGGATTTGTCTATTACATTAATGTGGCGGGTGTTACGGGAGCACGGGACACGTTGCCGCCAGAAGTCGCTGAACGCATTGCGATGATCAAACGACATACGGGGCTGCCTGTCGCCGCAGGCTTCGGCATTGCTTCCGCCGCGGCTGCCAAAGCCGCTGCAAATGCCGCTGATGGCGTCATTTCTGGCAGCGGCTTTGTCAAGGCGACTGCCATTTCGACACAGGCGGCGGCGGATTTCACCGCCGAACTCCTGCATGGCATGGGACGTTGATGGTAACGACGGCGTCTCGCCGTTGGTTGCCATCGACGGCGGAGACGCCGTCGTTACTTTCATCACATGGCGTTAAATGGCCGTTAAGGGGGTAAATTTTGTAAATAATGAAAAAATTATCCCCCTAACGGCCATTTAACGCATCATATGACCGGTTCCGCTGGAGCGGAACCCTCCCATCATTTCCACTTCGACAAAGCGGATTTGACGGCGTCGTCCAATTCCTTTTCCGCCTTGTCGCGATCGAAGGCCCATTCCACGCTCCATAGGCGTAACATGTTCCAGCCCAATCCTTTGAGAACGGACTGGCGTGTCTGATCGCGATCGCGGGCCGTCGCCTGGCGGGCGTAGGATGGACCATCGCATTCGATGCCCAAGACGTATCGTGTCTCGTCGTTGGGATCCGTCACCGCCAAATCGATCTTGTAGGCGGAGCAACCGATGTCGCGATGGACGCGGTAGCCTTGCTTCGTCAAATGGTCGTAGGCCGCTTGGACAACGCCCGCTGTCCGCTTGGCGTCGCTGCCGCCCTTCGCCTTCGCTGCCGCACCGCTTTCCGCATATTTCAGGAATGCACGCAGATGCGCAGCGCCGATGGAACTTGTGCGGCTCATGTCGATCTGCTCCGCATGGACGGACGACACGACGATGACTTGCTCCTTCGCACGTGTAATCGCCACGTTCAGACGGCGTTCGCCGCCCGAACGGTTCAGCGGACCGAAATTCATAGCGAACTTGCCGTCCTTGTCGGGCGCGTAGCCGATGGAGAAGATGATGACATCGCGTTCGTCACCCTGCACGTTTTCCAAGTTCTTTACGAACAATGGCTCTTCCAAAGTATCGCTAAAGAACGGCTCCAGATCGGGATGTTCGCGGCGGAAATCGTCCAGCAAGTCGTCGATCAAATCCTTTTGGGCTTGGCTGAACGTCACGACGCCGATGCTCTTCTTGTTAAGTTGCGGATTTTCAAGACGTTCCTGTATGAGTTTGATAAGAGTTTCGGCTTCGGCGCGGTTCGTTCGGCTCGCGCGACGATCGTACATGCCGCCTTCCACGAATTTGAAGGAGACACCGAGATTCGCACCGTTGCTCGCCGCTGGGAACGTGAACAGGCGATTGTCGTAGTAATGTTCGTTCGAGAAAGCGATGAGCGATTCGTGGCGGCTGCGGTAGTGCCAGTTGAGGAACGTGGAATGGAGACCAGCCGCAAGGCATTCGTCCAGAATACTTTCCAAATCTTCACCAACGCCTTCGTCATCATCGTCGTCTGCCGCTGTGTCGCCTTTCTGGAAGAAGTTGGTCGGCGGCATCTGCTTCGGGTCGCCGACGACGATCAGTTGCTTGCCACGGGCGATCACGCCGATGGCATCCCACACGGGAATCTGTGATGCTTCGTCGAACACGACCAAATCGAACGATGAATCCGGCGGCAGATATTGCGCGACAGATAGCGGGCTCATGAGGAAGCATGGCTTCAGCACAGGAGCCAACGTCGGAAGTCCTTCCAGCAGAATGCGTACGGGCTTGTGGCGCATCTTCTTTTCGCATTCGCGTTTCAGCAGGCCGAGCTCGCTGTTCTTCGGGCTGGACTCCTCCTGTTTCGGCAACCGTTCGGACAGTTTGGAGAAGACGATTTTCTTCGTCAAATCCATGTATTTTTCGTCTAATTCGCAGAATTGATGAATCAGCTCTTCGTGCGATTTGCCGCTGAAATGCGCCAACGCTGGCGATTCCGCCAAAATCTGATAGAGCATATCGCGATAATACGCTGTATCAACGGCTTCCGATGCTTCCGCCGAATTGAGCGAATGGTCTGCCAACGCCGTGATCAATCCAGCCAGACCATAGCCTTCGACCGTCTCACGGCGTTGTTTCCAAATGACGACATGGCGCAATTCAGACATCATGGGCAATGCCGCTTCGATCTTGTCCATCAACGACTTCGGATAGCTCAAATCCGCTGGCTCCTCGAATTTCGCGGCGCATTGCTTTGCCGATTCGCGGAACGCGTTCCAAGCGTCTTCCAAAGCCTTGAATGACTGATGGATGGCCGTGTCTGCCTTGAAGGAGACCGTCGCCGTCGGTAGGTAGTTTGACAATGCGTTGAGCATGGCGATGCGAGCGGCTTCGTCGTTGTTGCAGAGCTTCTCCATCGTGACAAGAATGCCGTGCGTCGCGTCCAACGTTGTGGAAACGCGTGTCCAATCCGTTTTTTCCGCTTGCCACAGATCGCCGAGCAGAGCGGCCCCCGCAGGTGCTTGCTCATCGGTCAATTTCTTGTATTTAAGGTATTCTTCGAACAACGGCAGATTTTTTGTCAATTCTGTCATCGTCAGTTCGGTGCTGCCAAGCCGCTTGATACCCGCCAGTTCCTTCAGCAGCTTTTTGTTTGCGAAGTATTTGCCGATGAAGAACTTGTTGTTGTTTTCATGAATGCGTTTCTGCAGTCCTTCGATATCCAATTGGCCGACGTTGTCCAGATTGAAGGCGGTCAATTTGGCCGCGCTTTCATTCAGCTTGATCGTGTTGTTTGCGAAATCGACGATGAAATCCATCTGCTTACCGAATTCAGCCGTCAAAAACGCCGCCGGTATGTCTGGTGATGACGATAGCCGTTTCGTGAATTCCATGACGTTCATGATGGCTTCGTTCGTCTCAAAGCAACTTGCGGGAATCGCCAACGGCTGGGCGACGTTGTTGAAAGCTGCCTGCAGCACTTTCAAGCTCTCCAGCAGTTTTTTGCAGGATGCTTCCAACTCATTCTGCGCCAATGGATTCCATTCCTTCAACGACAGACATTCCAAGGCGTTGCGGCTCTCATCTGTCGTCTCGTCGAAAGCGATGACGAGTTCCGTCACGGCCTTCCGCATGGCATCATAATCTTCCTTCGATTGGGTCAACGTATCGATTTTCATCAATCCATCCCGCGCCTTGCCACGATCAACCTGTTGCGTAAAGCACTGATAGGCGGTGAGACCGTTCGGATAGGGCTTGTGCAACTGCTGGACATAGTCGTTCAACGCATTTCGCGTATTTGACAAATCCGCCACGAGTTTGTCCCACGTGGAAGACGGTTTCTGCTCTGCAACTTGCAGCGTTTCAGCAAATTGCGCCAAAACTTCCTTCTTTCCTGCTTTGTTGGAATGCAGTTCCAGGCAGAATGGTTTCAGACCGACTTTTGTCAGTCGTCTGTGCACGACATCCAACGCCGCTTTTTTCTCCGAAACGAACAACACGCGCCGTCCAATGGCCAAATTGTGGGCGATGATGTTCGTAATCGTTTGTGACTTACCCGTTCCAGGCGGCCCATGGAGGACAAAACTCTTTCCAAGCTCTGAATACAGCACCGCCGCCATCTGCGACGAATCGGCGTTCATCGGGCAATATAAATGCATCAAATCCAGATGCTTGTAGATTTCGCTTATGGGAAACACCTCCACGCCGTCGTCGAACAAACCGCCACCCGTCACAAGATGATCGACGATTTTGTTCTGCCGCAGTTCATCCGCCCGCGCCGTCATGTCGTTCCACATGATGAATTTGCCAAAGGAGAACTGCCCAACCTTCACGATGTCAAGCACTTCCCATCCGTCCATAACTTTGATGGCTTCGCGGAATTTGTCCAAAATGGCGGCGACATCGACGCCAGACTCGTCCGTCGGTAGCGGATCCAGCCCGTCAATCGTCATTCGGAACATCTGCTTCAGCAACTCTAGCAACGTGACGTTGATGATGGTCTCTTCGTCGGACTTCGTGATGAAGATGCCTTCACGCAACGTCTTGCGTACCATGCGCAACGGCATGAGAATCAACGGCGCGATGTAGAATTTTCCCCTGTAAGACGGATCGCTCCATTTCAGATAACCGATGGTCAGATACAGTGTGTTGACACCGCCATCCTCCATGTCAGCATGGGTCTGACGGTAGATTTTCAATTGTCGTTTCTGAAATTCCTTGTCCGTCGTGAGCGCATACAACTGCTTGGAATCCAACTTTTTGTCCAAACCTTCGAGCACTTGGTCCGCCGTGCCGTCCGGTTCGATTGGCAATTTAGAATATGCCTCTTCGCCAATCGCCGTTTCCAACGACTGTATTTTCAACGAGCCGTTGCTTGACAGTGTGTCCTCTAGTTTCGTGATGTCTTCGCATATCAGCGGGATGACAAACTGATTGTCGCGCACGTTGAGCAAACGGTTCCGCAACGACAAATCCAGCAGTTTCTGCCTCCATCGTTCCAACCTGTCTTTCCCAACCTGTGCTTCAACTACCGTATTATTAACAATTTCTGACATGATTATATTTTTTTGCAACGATTCAGATTCACTTCATGGGGCTGGCGAGACACATGGGACTTATGCGACTGTTCACGCATTCATTGTCTCAGAAGTCCCAGAAGTCCCAGTTGTCCCAGATATTCCATTAAGCCTTTAGCCTTTAGCCATAAGCCATAAGCCATAAGCCATAGGCCATAGGCCATAAGCCATAAGCATAAGCCTTTAGGCTTATTCCAGTACAATCATCTTTGCTTCGTAACCGGCGAACTGCAAGGCCAGTTTATTGCCATCCAGCGTCACGCCGCCTTTCGTTTCAATGATGTTGGAAGCATTCGCAAATGCTTTGCCCATCGTGACTTCCGCCGCGACATCCTTCTTTGTGCTGTTCACGGCCAGAAGATACGTTTTTCCTTCGTAATTCCAGACGCGGATATCGACGCCGTCACCTTTCACAAGCTTCGCCGAAGGAGCGGCTTCAATCGACAAAATGACGGGAATGAATTGTTTGATTTCTGCCGCCACACGGCTGACACGGCCAAAGCTTTCCTCGAACGGAATCTTCACCATTGGTTTCTTCAAATCAAAGAAAGAGTAGTAGATAAGACCGTTTGAACCATTGACGATGGCCTGCCATGACATCGTGCGGATTTCGTCCTCTGTCGGCGGCTGCGCCTTTTTGCGTTCTTCTTCCGTCTTGCGGTAACACGCCCAGTCGAACGCCTGCGGAACCTGCCAGAAGGCGCGCATGCCGTAGGTCTGTTCACGCACGGTGCGGGCCTGTTCCGCCGCTTTGCCCGGATCGCCCGGAATCGGATACGGATCCGTTCCGATCACATCAAAGCTGTCCATGTAATCGCGAACTTCCCTGTATTGATAGAGGACGACCCACGTAGGATGGTCGGCATCAAGCTCTTCCATCAATTTCTGGCGGCCAGCCAGACGGTTGATCATGCTGGCGGGCAATTCGTCGTTGATGTACCAAGCGAGCAGAGCGGGATGGTTCTTGAATTGAGCGACCTTCTGTTTGACGAAAGCCGCTTCGCTTTCCTCTGATGTGATTGATTTCGGGCACCATGTCGTGCCGTAATAGGCATCTTTAATGGAATAGATAATTTTCAGGCCGAAGTCATTGATTTTGTCTAACATCGCAGTGTCGTTCGGCGATCCATACGGCATCAACGTGTTGAACGGCGTCTTCGCATAGAATTCCAAATCTTTTTCGTTCACACCGCTCCAATACATGCCCAGCGGGAAGAACGGCTTGCCATCGACGATCAGACGGTTGTGTTCATCAATGTAGTTCTTTCTTTCCGGCAGTTTCGCGACTTTTTCGAACCAACGTTCACTTGTGCCTTTATGCGTGCCGTCTTTCAGCGAGAAGTCCGCCACCACACGATACTTACCGACCTTCAATTTGGAGGAATCGATGGATGCCGCGCCATACGTGTCGGCGATTTCTTTTGGAGCGATTTTCGTGACAAGATTGCCGTCGGCATCATAAATGTCGAAGCTACCACGCACGTCAGCGGGTGTATGTTTCCATGTGGTGATGTTCAATCCGACGCGGAATTCGACTGTGCCTTCCGCCACGAGCCCGCGGTACAGATTGTCCGTCACAAAGCGCACGAGCGGCGGGTTGTAGCGATGGCAGGTCACGTCGTCAAACCACGCCTTGCCCGTCATGCCTTTGCGGACATAGACGACAATATGCGTGCTCGTGGCGCTTGTAGGAATCTGCCACCGTGATTTGATAAGCGTCCAATCTTTCGTGCCTTTGATGCCAGATGGATAGCCGCCGCCCAGATAGCCGCCTTGCTCATTCTTCTCGCCGGAACTTTCGATGCAGATGGTCGCGCCACTGTCATCGCCTTTGATGTCTTCCGTCTTCACCCAGCAGGAGAATTCGTACATCATGCCAGGTTCACAGTCCACAGGAATGATGCACATCTGGTAGTTTTTGGGATCGTCGTTCGTGAAGCTCATGCATTTGCCGCCGTTACGGCCGCCATCGACGACTTTGTAAACTGCTGTGTTACCCCTCCAAAGCTTTACAGCGCCGTTTTCATCCACGTCTTCGAAGCCGGCGTTTTTCACAAGATTCGGACCGATGATCTGGCCGAATGCCGCCAACGCCATCAGACTCAGGCATGTAACCATCTTTTTCATCTTCTGTTCTCCTTTGTTATTCAAATCAAGTATCTTGTCTATCGTCTATCGTCTAATTGCACGTCTCGCGTCTCGCGTCTCACGTCCAATTAACGCCACTTTTTCATGAATTCAGAATACGTCGGGCAGACACAACCGATGTCCGCTAACTTCTGCATATGCTCCGTGAAATGCTCCACGGAGACGTTGCACCATGGATGCTCCACGTCCGGAATTCCATGATACGTCAAAATGACGGATTTCCCTTCCTTCAGCGCTGACAAGGCTTCATCGAAGCGATCTGGACAGTCATCGCTAAACAGATACGACGGCATGTCGTACGGATTCAGCGCTGCCAGATCCAGCGGGCGGTTGCCGCCTGTCCGCGCGGCGATATAACCCATTGATTTGACGGCTGTCGCCGCCACTTCCGCATACGGTCCGCCGGGATACGCATAGACCTTAGGCGCAGGAACTTGCAGCTCTTTAAAGAGATCTTCGATGTACGCCACCTGCGCTTTGTTCTCCTCCACCGAAAGAGATGCAGGATTGGCATGGTCCTTCGTGTGGTTGCCAAGTTCGAAACCCAACTGGTGCAACGTCTTAAGATCCGCCATGTCCATCCCCTGATTCAACGCGTGGATGCGTGAATCACGGAACCAGTCGCAGACGAAAAACGTCGCCTTGAAACCATGCTTCTGCAAAACAGGCACGGCATTTTCAAGTTGCGAACGAACAACATCATCAAATGTAATCACCGCTGTCGGCATGATCATTTCCATTGGTTGGGTGTGGCGGCGGCGTCCTCGCCGTCGCGTTTTTGGTAACGGCGGCGTCCCCGCCGTCGATAACACAATACAACAGACTCATACAATTATTAATAATACAAACTACAATTTAAACGCCATCTGACGGCTTTCAATTGATTTCAACCGTTCATCAGCTAAATTCTGCTTGAACCATCCAACGAATTATATTATTTACCGACGGCGGGACGCCGCCGACACACCCGACGGCGGGACGCCGTCGCTACATCCTATGAACATCGAAAAACGCGAACATGCCTTCGAACCCGTCTTCAGCGCGACCTCGACGCGGCTTGTGCTCGGTACCATGCCGTCGCCGCAATCCGTGAAGCACGGTTTCTATTACTCCCACCCGCAGAACCGCTTCTGGCCGCTAATGGCCGAACTGTTCAACGCGCCAAAACCGACGACGCCCGAAGAGAAAAAGCAATTCGTCCTCCAGCGGGACATCGCCCTGTGGGACGTTCTCGCCGTCTGTGATATCGCGGGAGCTTCCGACGCATCCATCCGCAATGCCGTCCCCAACGACATCCCGTGGATGCTCCGCCAGACACGCATCACACGTATTTACGCGACAGGCAAGACGGCTTTCAATTTCTACGAAAAACTCGTCTTTCCCAAGACGGGCATCCATGCCGTCTGCCTGCCTTCCACCAGTCCTGCCAATCAGGCCCTCTTCCCATGGCCGAAGCTGGTGGAAGTATGGCGAAAAGAGTTTATTTAAAATACTTTAGGCCATAAGCCATAAGCCATTAACCATAAGCCATCGGCCATAAGCCATAAGCGCCGCCTTTGGCGGCTTAATACCACGGCGCAATGCAGTTCGTGGGAATGTAATCCACTTTCAATTCCACCATCTTCTTGATATTCGGCAACTTATCACCTGCCCGCAGGCAGTAGCGCACGCCGCGGCGGTGCGTTTCTTCCAACAGTTCCACGGGAGCATCCCACGGATTCGGATAATTATACGACAGACTGCTGTTGCCAAGTTCCGCCAGTTCTTCCATCAGTTCAGGCGTGCTGAAAATATGGTGGATGAAAATCTCTTTGTTCAGGCGACGTGCCTCGCGGATGTGGTCGATAATGATCGACGAAAACACCGTTTCGCCAATCATTTTCCGCTCTTCCAGCCGTTTAATGACGTCCGCCACGACTTCGCCTTTCGTTTCCAAAAATGGCACGCAATGGAAACGTTGGCAGATGTCGAGATATTCGTCAAATGTCGGAATACGAAGCAGTTCCAAAGGCCATTTGTCCAAACCGTTGCCTTTTTGGAACGTCTGGCGGCGCAATTCCGCCCAATCAGTCTCTTCGACCTTTATCGGCACGCCGAACATACGCGTCAACATCGCGTCATGACAGCAGACGAGCACGCCGTCTTTCGATTTGCGGATGTCCGTCTCGATCCCCCAATAACCAAGCCGTCCCGCCGCTGTGAACGACGCCAATGAATTTTCCGGAGCGACCGGTGTGAAGCCGCGATGGCTGAAAAGCCGTGGATTTTTCGTTTCTTCAAACATTCCCATGATTTTTCCTTGCTATTATTCTTTATCGTAAAGGCCATGTCGTGCTATATTAGCAAAAAGCCGCCGCGAGAATCATCATGATTCCTGCAAAAGCATGCTCTAAAAGCTTAGGTAGTCTCCTTTCTCCAATGATTGCGGCTGCATTTGCTTTTAGCTTTCGGCTTTCAGCTTTTAGCTTTAATATAGCCTTTCCTATAAAAAACTATCGTCCATTGGTGTCATTTTTGTGAAATCTTCTACAGTCCATACCATGAAGGGCCTGCTCTGCGGGCTCGTCGCAACCATGTTCTGGGGCGGGTTCTATCCCGTCTCGCGGTTGCTGTTTGGCTATGAGGGCGATTCCGTCGAACCGATGAATTTTACGTTCATTCGTTTCACACTCGCCGCGCTTTTCCTCCTGCCGATTTTTGTGAAAAAAGATAATCGCGACAAACTCAAGATACTCTTAAAAAAGGACTTGCATTATCTGGCGATGCTGTCGCTTGTGGGCATCGTCGGCGAAGGCATGCTGGTCTTCTGCGCGTTGAAATACACGACGGCTGCCCGAGCCTCCCTCATGGCGAACGCCTCGCCGATCTCCACGTTGATCATTTCGTGGCTTGCAGGTAAAGAACTGCTCACGGGGCGGAAGATTACAGGCATGCTGTTGGGCTTCGCAGGGCTTGTCATCGCATTTCTTGGCAATGGCAACGACCAGTTCGCGACGGGCGCCTCCATGTTCAAAGGCGACTTCATGGCCTTCGCAAGCGGCGTCTGCTGGGCGCTTTACACAGTTTATGGCGATCGCGTCTCCAATGAATACGGCGGTTTAGTCTGTGGTGAAGTCATGTTCGTCATCGCCATGATCGTCCTGTTGCCTGCTACTCTGTGGATCAACAAGAAAATCATTCTCGACCTGCCATGGCAAACATGGGCGGGAGCGATTTATTTGGGCATGTTGTCCTACGGTCTTGCCAACAGCCTGTGGATTTGTGCCCTTAAATATTTGAAACCAGGCCAATTGGGCTCATTCGGCTATCTTTCCGCTGCCATCGCTATGACTTGCTCCGCAATATTTGTCAATGAAAAATTCACCATTACATTTTTCATCGCCATAGCTCTCGTACTCGTCGGTGTCGCTCTCATGCTTCACCAGACCAAATCAACAACGGAATCAACGCCATGACCAATCTAGAACTTCCTTTCCAAATTCTTTCCGAACTTGCGGGGCAGGAGGAGCCCAATCCCGCCACGCTTGCGGAAATCACAGCCGC
>JAEEGF011949167.1_pt1 | contig 14154 bp, 16 predicted proteins | sample 9134171 | NCBI WGS metagenome assembly JAEEGF01 (sample SAMN16246542, study PRJNA631951) | gut metagenome | biome: gut microbiome; feature: rumen; material: AP-attached | host: Bos | place: Iran: Karaj | collected 2018-10
GATTGAATTATTACCAGTTCCATTAGATGAAAAATCTGACTGAATTTGCAGTTGGAGGTGAAATGAAATTTTATCACCTGAAAATGCTAAAAATGTTGCTAGACTACGGCCTCATGTTCATTGAACTGGTGGATTTTTCATTGCAAAATTTAAGAAAATTCAGTCATTCTGAACGGAATGAAATGAAGTGAAGAATCTTAGGCATAATACACAAGATTCTTCTGCTAAAGCCTCGGAATGACAGATGTGGGAAAAACTTTCTACTTGGTGAATTTCTCCGATTTCAGATTTAGATTTTTTTGTTTCAAAATATACCGTAAATATCGCTCCAAAGTCTATAATTCAATCCCATTTTGAAAATAAAATCTCAAATATAGAAATCTGACTTCCGATATTCAAAATCGTTGAAGATAAAAAGAATAATTCTCAAAAACTAATTCCACTCGTGTGAATAGCTCAGATTTTTGGACATTTAGCTACTCAAAATGTACTTGAAATAAACGATGAACAGTTGAAATTATTGATGGAGAAAAGAGATTTGATTGACGATAGATTAGCTGATTATGAATGAAATTTTGTGATTTTGAAATGGAATTGAGTGGGTGTATGACTTGTTTCAGTCCAGAAATGAATATGAAAAAATAAGTGTTTTTAGTTTTTAAACATAATAATCATGATCCGTTTCCTTAGGTATTATTCTTTAGAGATTTACACGGTAATCTCTATGATTGTAATGGCTTATGCATGAGTTATCAATACTGATACTATTCAGGCCTTTGCAGTCATTGCTATATTGCTTTGAATACTTCATGAACGAGAAGAAAGCTATTATCCATGATGATTTGCTACGAATGTTATCTGAAAAATTACAGGTTTTAAAGATAAATTAACACCCGAAATCGTTAGATATTCAAGAGTGGTAACTTCAATTTATTTAATGGTATTAACTTTTGTTCCTTTCTTTTGGAGTGAACATGCTTGGTTGATAATTCCTGCATGATGTTTAGGGATTTTTGAATGAATTGTTCATATTGTATTTATATATGCTGCAAGACTTAAGAAACCATGTTCTCCGTGAATGATTACCGCTGAAATTGAATTAGTTTTATCTATATGGATGTTCTATTATTTAATCACTAACAACTTAGTTGAACCTATTCATTTCTTGTATGGATTCTTAATTATGTTCTGATGATATATTTGGGTTCAATATAACGAAGTACACTTAGTCTGATTTAAATATCGTGAGTTACCAAAAAGGATGAAAGAAAATATAAAAAGAATTAGAGCTGAAATAAAAGCCAAAAAGGAAAACAAAAAGAAATAGTACGATAATATTGTCACATTTTCAGATTTCTATCGTACTATAATATATAATTTATTTTTTAATGTTATCAAAAAAATGAAAAAATTCTGACTTTTGACTACCCTTTTAATTGGATGATTATTACTTACTGGATGTAGTTTCAATGTAAATGTTAACGATACCAGTTCTACTGACGAGAACAACGAAACTGCTTCATACAACCTAAATAATGATGCTGGTCGCCTTTTGGCTTGTAATGATAGAGTTGGTTTCTATCTAAATACTGAAACATTCAATGCTGAATGGGGTGTGGAACAAGAAGCTTGAGCATCATTCGTTTTGAATTGACATATAACTCGTGAAGAAAATTGAGATGTGGCTGAAGATGATGTAGAATGTGTAATTGATATGGTGGATAAAAGTGTAAATGTAGAATTCTCAAATCATAAATTTAATGGAGAATTACAAGATGTAGCTACAGAAGAAGTATCAGAAGAAACAAATTGAGATATGCCTGTGGCAAAAATGAGAGTTTTGGAATGACAAACAGAGGAAGAAACTCAAGCAATGATAGAGGAAGCTTGCTCTAATATGTGATGAAATTGGGTTGATGGTGGATGTGTATTAGAAGATGGTTCAATCGTTAATTTCTAAAGAGAGATTTTAAAACAACGAGAGGAGAAATTCAGGTTTCTCCTTTTTTTAATTTCTTATTGTGATTTTATTTGATATGTTTAATGTAATTTATAGTTGTTTTAAATATCTAAAAAACTATGCACGAATACATCAACCTAACTGCAGAAAATATTGATAATGAACATATTTGCTGTGCTATCGGAGACCCGAAACATCAATGCTGAGTAGATAAAAAGAAACAGCGAATTAAAAATAAGTTAAAAGACTGACATGTTTTCAGGAAACTAAATGATAGAGGGAAAATGTTTATTGAATATGAACCTATTGAAACTGCACGAGTTCCAGTTATTGGTCAGAATTATGAATATATTTACTGTCTATGGGTTGCTGGAAGTTTTAAAGGAAAATGAATTTGAAAAGAATTATTGGAATATGCGATAAACGATGCTAAAGAGAAGAAAATGAGTGGAGTTTGTACTTTAGTTTCCAAAAAGAAAAAGCCTTTTCTTGGCGAAAAGAAATTCTTTGAACATTTTGGTTTTAAAGTGGTAGATAGTATAGCTGATTACGAATTGTTAGCATTAGAATTTGATAAATCTGAAACTCCAAAATTCAACGATAGTGCCAGGAAAATGAAGATAGATAGTCAGGATTTTACTATCTATTATACTAATGAATGTCCTTATGTAGAATATGAAGTAAAAGAATTATCTGATTATGCAAAGGAAAAGAAAATTAATCTGAATTTTATCAAAATTGATAGTTTAGAAAAAGCTAAGAATGCTCCATGCATTTTCAATAATTGGGCAAATTTCTATAAATGAGAATTCATTTCAAATACGATATTAAATGCTAATGCTTTAGAGAAACTGTTAAAATAAATCCCCTCGGCTAAAGCCGTATCCCCTTTAAGTAAAGGGGAACAAAAAATATTAATTGTTGTCCCTCTTTATCAAGATGATTTTTTTATCTTCTTGATTAAGGAGGAGGACTGCTTGAGGTGGAGGATTTCTTAACTCTTGAAATTATAATATAAATTAGAAGATCCAAGTTTTTGTGACTGTCCATTTAATTACTAAAACATATGTACTATAAGTAATACAACATATGCTATAACAACAAAAATAGCTCGTTTTAAAGCTATACCGAATATTCACCAAATTATATTTGACATAGTATCTAATACTTTATCTATCTTTGTTTGTGTTTTAGAAAACCTTCTTTCTCTTCTTTTTTTGCATCGTTCCTTATATTCATCATAACCACCATCATTAAAAAATGAAATTATAGTTGCTCATATAATTATGATAATCCATCGTTTTGTTGTCATTCTCATTTTTTATATAAATATAATGTATTATAAAGGAAATACGTTTTAAAAGCAAATTTTCTTCCTTATTTTTTATCATTCAAATTCATATTGTGATTTTATCAGATTTTTTTAATCTTAACAATGGTTTAAATCTTTATTCTCTAAATATAAAAAAATGACCATTTACGACTATGAAATTACCAAAAGAGATGGAAGCTCTATCAAGATGGAAGAATTTAAATGAAAAGTTTTAATCATTGTAAATACCGCTACATGATGTGGATTTACTCCTCAGTATGAATGATTGGAAAATCTTTACAAGAAATATCATGAGAAATGATTGGAAATTTTGGATTTTCCTTGTGATCAGTTTGGGCATCAAGCTCCAGGAAATGATGACGAAATCCATCAATTCTGTACAATGAAGTACAATACGACTTTTGACCAATTCTCTAAAATTGAAGTTAATTGAGAGAACGAAAGTCCCTTATTCACTTATCTAAAACAACAAAAATCTGACGATGAGATTAAGGGATTGAAAAATAAAACTATCATGATGTGAGTAAAAACTATGAGTTCAACTTGCAAAAACAAATGAGACATAATCTGGAATTTCACTAAATTTTTGGTAGATAAAGATTGAAATGTAGTGAATAGATATAGTCCAACTTATGTACCATGAGATATGGAAGAAGAAATCCAAAAATTATTAGGATAATTAAATAAAAATCTGATTTATTTTATTCTTTAAGTTTTACTATTATGGAAAAGACTATTTGTCAAAGTTGTGGAATGCCTATCGAGAAACCTGAACAATTTGGCACGAATGCCGATGGAAGTGTGAATCATGATTACTGCATTTACTGCTACAAAGATGGAAAATTTATTGATGATGTAAATATGGAAGAATATATTGATATGTGTAGTCAGTATTGAGCTCAAGCCTGAATGACCAATGAAGAAATGAGAGAATTTTGCACTAAACTTTTCCCAACATTGAAGAGATGGAGAGAATAAAAAATGTTTTTCTTGTTATTTATATAATATAGCAAAATATCCATTCTTAATTGTTGAATATGAAGAATAAATATTTATATATGAGTTGGTTTTTTTATTTTTTATACAAATTTTTTTATGAAAAAGGTTTTGTCACTTATTGTAGTATTAGCTGTATGAACTTTAATTTTAGCTGGATGTAACAAATCTGGAGATATTAACGATGAAACTCCAGTTGTTGAAACAGCCCAAAAACAATCTCTAAATCTTGGTGAATTAATTGGTCTTATTGAAAATCACTTCCCTAAAGCTTATGATTATTCTGTTTTCAATATGACCGATAATTTAATTGAAAACGAATGAAGACACGTTTATAATAGAATGGAACTTGGTTACCTAACTCCTGAATATTCTAATATCGTAGATAGAGAAGTAACTAGCTCTGGAATTCAAGATGGAATGATTTATACTATGGTTAAAGCTACTTTAGATGATGGAAAGCAAATCGATGTATTATATATCGTAAATCCCGAAACTTTGGATTTCGTAGCTGCTTCAGTTGAGGATGGAGATACTACGACTAATTATCAGTTTAGTTATGACAATATAGAATCTTTAACTTATGAAGATTTGAAAGGAATCGCTGAAATGAATTTCCCTACATCAAGCACTTATACAATAGTTGATTTAGCTACAGAAGAAACAACAAACAAGGAAAACTTATATCACGAAGATACACCACACAACTTAGTAAATATTACTCCTGACTTTGCTCCAATTAAAGAACAAACTTTGCTTAGTTCTGCAATTGAAGATGGTATGATTTATACAAACTTTGATGTTACTTTTGATAATGATACAACAGGAAATGTATTGTTTATAAACGATCCTGAAACATTAAATTTCGCTGCCGCTACAGTTGAAAGTGAAGGTATGTCAATTAATTATCAATTCGTTTATTAATATTGATTATAAAAAAACTGAAGAACAGGATAGGAATATCCTGTTTTTTTAAAACTTTTCTTGTGATTCTATTCAATTTTCGTATTTTAAATTCAGCTTTATATTTATGCTAAATATGAAAAATCTTTGATTTTTGATTACTTTATTGGTTAGTTGCATATTACTTACAGGATGTAACAAACTCCCAGAAAATTCTGAAATAACTTTGGATGAAACTCAGACTAACTCATTTTGAATTTTCCATAATATAGAAGAATGAACTATAACATTAGATAATTGAGAAGAATCAATAACGATAATGGATAGGAATTTATGAGCAGAAGTAGCTTGAACATGAGAAGAATCATATTGATATTACTTTCAACGATGAAATAATCACTGATTTCAATTAAATTCAGAGATAAAAACATGAACTGAATTAGTATCTAGAGAAGAATCAATGCAGTATTGACCAAATAATTGGTATGATAGCGATGTACAATTTGTCGTTTTGGAAGAATTAAATCGTAATGTAGATTATTATAACTATAATTATTTAGCTTCATTTAATGATAATTTACGATGATGAAGCTGAGATAGTGAAATTGTGAATCGTATGTGAGAATATGTTATTGACCAATTTAGGTGAGATACGGGTAATCCCAGGATAGAAAGAAAATGACCATGTCCAGAATGATTTCATGTACCAAGTCTTGGAGAAATACATAAACTATTTAAACTATGGATAGATATTAAGTATCCAGATGATATAGAAAAAAAGGAACATGTAAGATGGATGGCAATTTGAGGTGGATGAAATCAAATTTGAAGAGAATTTAGTAATGATTTACTACTGCCAATGGCATGATGAATTCGCTTTGATGGTAATGCTACACCACACGACCAAGAATCTGAATGATTCTATTGGATGTCTAGTCCGGGAAGATTTTTAAATTTTCATAGCTATATGATAGTAGAATATGCTGAATCATATCGTGCAGCTACATTCCCAGTTCGTTGTTTTAAAAATGACGAAGAAAATATTTTAGTTGTTGAAGAAGAAAATATGAATACAGACAATGTTATAAATCTAAAAATATGAGATAAAACTTTTGATGTTACATTAGAAGAGAATTCAGCCACGAGAGCTTTGATTGAGAAACTACATGAATGAGATGTGGTAGTAAATGCACGTGAATATTGATGATTTGAAAAAGTAGGAAACTTAGGATTTGATTTACCTAGAGCAGATAAACAAATCACAACTGAACCTGGAGATTTAGTTTTGTATCAATGAAATCAGATTTCATTATTCTATGAAAGTAATTCATGGTCGTATACTAAACTATGAAAAATTCAAATGACATCTAAAGGTGAATTGAAAGAAATTCTATGAGATTGAGATGTAACTTTGGTATTTTCATTACTGAAATAATTTTTATCTTTTAACTTATTATCTAAATGAAAACACGAAAAAAAGTTTTACGATGCATTTTGGCACTTATTTTGATTGCATGAATCGTATGTGCATGACTATTTATCCACAATGAAAACAAAATTAAACAAAATTCTGTTTACTGTGGAGATAAACTAAGACAAGAATTGTGAGAATATCTTGAAAATGTTAGTATGCCAAATGCAACTAAATTAGATTGAGCTTATATCTACACATGAAGTGTAAGATATGAAGGAGTTGATTATAGCTTTACATGTAAAGTCTATAGCAAGGAAAATGTTGATTTAGAATTAGAACCGATCAATCAAGCAGATATGGATAAATCTGAAGAAGCTCAGACTTATACTATTATGTGACCAGAAAATTGATTTGATGAACAGCTTGAAGCATGACAATTAGTTTTGAGATGAGAATATGAAGATCATGCTGATGTTATCTTTATAGATCAAGAATTATGGCAAAATTATGTTGATCCACATAAAATGATTTATTGAGATTCAGTTTTATTCAAATGAGAACTCGATGGTATAGATTGAGCAGCTGGAACTCATTATTACAATGTTGTTAGTATTGATACATTAGAAGAATTATTTACTGCAAATGTGAATGATAAAGAATGAGAAAAATCTTTGGTAATCGTTTTCTCTCCAACTGGACACACTAAACAAATCGCTACATATATTTCTGAAATTGAAGGTTCAGATTTAAATGAGCTTATTCCTGAAATTCCTTATACAGCAGAAGATTTAGATTATAATACAAATGGTACTAGAGCAAATAACGAACAAAATGATCCAAATGCAAGACCTGAAATAGCTACAGAATTTTCTTTGGATGGATATGATAGAATTTATATCTGATATCCTATTTGGTGGTGAACTAACCCAAAAATTATATTAACTCTGATTAAAAAATATGATTTCTCTGGTAAAGAAATAGTGCTTTTCTGTACTTCATGATCTTCTGGAATCGGAACAAGTGAAAGTGAATTAAGAGAACATGGATTAAATATCATTTGAAGTAAGAGATTTGCTCAAGGTGCAACTAAAGAAGAAGTTCAAGAATGGTTAGAAAGTTTATAGTTTTAAATTCATTGATTATATAAATAACACTCCAAATATGAGATATTCTACTAAAAAATTTAAAGATTTATCTAAAAAAGAATTTACTAAAGCTGCTGAGAAATATGAATGAAAAAATGCAGGAGTTTACAAAATATGTAGAGCTGATTATCCTGATATTTTGGCAGAAATTAAAAAAGAAGATTTCAGTGATTTATTAGATGTATGATGCTGAACTGGTCCAATCTTATCTCTACTTACTCAAGAATTCCCAGACAAACATTATGTAGGATTGGATCTAACTCCAAAAATGATTGAAGTAGCCAAAAAAAAGAAATTAAAGAATGTTGAATTTATAGTCTGAGATGCTGAAGATTTACCATTTAGGGAAAATTCATTTGATATTGTAATATGCTCTCAAAGTTTTCATCACTATCCAAATCCTCAGAAATTTTTTGATTGTGTATTCAAAGTTTTGAGACCTGGAGGCAAACTTATTTTGAGGGATATGCATTTATGAAAATTATTATCATATTTTGTTAATTATATTGAACTACCTTTTCTAAACCGACTTTGATATTGAGATGTAAGAATATATACTAAATCTGATTTACAAAAATTATGTGATAACTCGTGATTAATTTTGGAAAGTTTTGAGCATAGATGGATGTTAAAACTTCATGCTGTTATTAGAAAATAATTGAGGAATACAAAAAATGGAGCCATGTGCTCCATTTTTAATTTGACCTTTGAAAAAGTTCTTCATTTTGTTATTTTTTAATATGATTTAATCCATTATCACATATTTATGAAAGATAAAATCATTGAATATATGACTAACATGCTCTGAAGTCATTGATCAAGCCACGATATTGACCATACTTTTAGAGTACGTGATTTATGTATGAAAATATGAGAAATTGAATGAGCAGATTTGGAAGTTTTAGAAATTGCTGCATTATTACATGATATCTGAAGACCAAAAGAATTTGAAACGAAATGAAAAGTCTGCCATGCCGAATATTGAGCAGTTTTAGCTAAAGAATTTTTAGAGAATCAATGATTGGAGCAAGAAAAAATAAACAGTATTGTACATTGTATTTCTACACATAGATTTAGAAAATGAAACGCTCCAGAAACTTTGGAAGCAAAAATATTATTTGATGCTGATAAATTAGATTGTATATGAGCTGTTTGAATTGGTAGAGCTTTTATGTGTGCATGAGAGCTCTGATCAAAGTTGCAAAATGATAAATGAGTGGATGTGGAAAATACTCCAGAATATAGCAAAGACGATACTGCTTACAGAGAATATCTAGTAAAATTACGTAAAATCAAAGATAAAATGTTTACTGAAACCGGAAGAAAATTAGCAGAAAAAAGGCATAAATTGATGGAAATATTCTTTGATGAGTTATTGGATGAAACTTGGTATAATGAATGTAGTTTATAATCAGATTATTTTACTTTTTAAATGATAATTTTATGAGCCTCACAATTAATATCTATTACACAGGAACAAATGGAAATGCTAGAAAATTTGCAGAAGAAATGATTTCTAGCTGACTAGTGGATAGAATTCGTGCTGAAGAATGAAATGAGAAATATGAATATTTCTTCCCTATGGATGATAAAGAAACTGTATTATTGATTGATAGATGGAAGGATAAAGAAGCTTTGGATATACATCATAAATCAGAAATGATGAAAGAAATAGCTGAACTTCGTGACAAATATCAGCTTCATATGAAAGTGGAAATGTTTAATGAAGCTGCTAAATAACCATTGTTTATCAGTTTAACTAAAATTATTGAAATTGAAAAAAGTTCTCATTTTCATATATTTCAAATCGTTTAATTTCACAGTTAATTTGTAGAAATAGTAATGAAAAAAGCCAAGAGAATAGTTAGAATATCGTTAGATAGCTTAATATTAATACTTATTATTCTAATTTTGTTTTGAGTATATTTTTTTAATAGAGTGCATAGAAACACAATTATTAAACCAGATAATGAACTAATATGAGACCGTTATGAAGTACCAAGAATGGGAGAAGAACCTGTTAATGTTAATTTATATTATCCTGACACTTACGAATGAACACTTCCAGTGGTATTTAATATCCATTGATGAGCATTTTTTGCTTGAAGTGCAGATACATTAGATACACAAAGTGAAAGAATTGCTAAAAATTGGAACGTAATGGTAGTAAATATCAACTACAAATTACTGAATATTGATTATCCAATTTCTTATGCATTAGATGAAGTTGTTGATACTATCAAATTTTTCAAAAATAACGCTGAAAGATACAATATAGATCCAAATAAAATGGTACTTATGTGATATTCAGCTTGATGAGATTATGCAATGGAAGCCTGTATAACTCTGAAAAAAGAGAATATTGATGTTTTCGCCCAAATACTATGATATGCGTTTATATGAGATGCAGAGGATATGTATTTTGAATTAACTAAAGAACAGCAAAAATCTATCGCTCCTGCTTTATTTATTCTGGCAGATAATGATATTGTATGAGATACTTCATTAGAATATGAAGAAATATTAAGAGAAAACTGAATACAAACGGATATTAAACAATATTCATGAGCATTGCATTGATTTATTGAGAGTAATAACCCTGAACGTGAAGCTGTAACGTGATTAAGACCTGAACAAAAGGAGATGGCAAGAGATGCTGAAGATTATGCGCTTCAATGGTTGAAAGATTTATGACTGTAAAAGATTCATAATTATGATTTACAGACAAGATGTGATAGAATATATCAAATGAAAATACAATGTAGAACCTGAATATTTATGGAAGAAATTCCCAAATTATGCAGTTTTTCGTAATCCTGAAACTAGAAAACGGTTTTGATTGATATGAGATGTAGATAATTCTAAATTGCAAACAGGGTGAGAATGAAGGACTGATGTCCTTAATGTAAAATCTGACCCTTGAATGATACAATATCTCAAAACTCAATGATGATATCGTCCTGCATACCATATGAACAAAGAAAATCGGATTTCTTTACTTCTATGACCATTATCAACAAAAGAAGATACAATAAAAACTCTGATTGATATCAGTTATAAATTTAGTTGTAAAGATTGGGAAAAGCTTTTGTGATTGATTAAATAACCTAGAAAACAGACTATATTCAAAAATATTTCATACCAATAGAAATTACCAGTTTTCATATCTTTTCTGTTGGTCAATTTCTGATATTTTTTGCATATCTTCATCTGATAATTCAAAGTCAAAAATATTATAATTTTCTGCGATATGGTCTGGATTACTAGAACCTGGAATAACTATATATCATGCCTGTAAATGCCATCTCAGAATGATTTGTGCTGAAGTTTTATTGTATTTCTCTGCTAATTCTTTGATTACTTCATTATTGAAATTTTCTGAAGTATTTCATCTTCAACCGAATGGATACCAGCTTTCTATAAATATTCCATACTGTTTCACATAATCTTGTAAATCAGTATTTTGATAGTAAATGTGGTTTTCATTCTGAATTACAACTGGTTGGATTTCTGCATAACTCAATACTTCATCCACAGCTTCTTTTGTGTAGTAATTTGATATTCAGATTGATTTTAGTTTTCACTGTTTGTAATATTTTTCCATTGTTTGATAAAGTCATTTATCATCAAATCAAGGCTGATGGATAAGAAGTAAATCTATATAATCAATGTTCAAATTGTTCAACGACTTTTCAATTGCTGCTGCATGATCTGACGAAGCATAAATTTTGGAAGTAACGAATACTTCTTCTCTTTTTATCAATCAATCATCAATAGCTTTTCTTACTCAGTTTCAAACTCACACTTCATTTCAATAATATTGAGCTGTATCTATTAATCTGTATCCATCTTTGATGGCTTCATAAACACATTCTTCAGCTTCTTCATTTGATAATGTCCATGTTCAAAGTCAAAGACTTGGCATTTTTATTCAGTTATTTAGTACTTTATCTGCTATGAAATATTCTTGAGAATTATTCATTTCTTGAGTGTTAGTTGGTAAATTATTTTGTTGCTGTATTATTTCTGGGTTATTTTTTATTCAATTATTATCTAGATTTTCCCGCCATTTTGTAAACTTCTGATTATTGTTATCCAATTCTACAACTTCTCAAATCATTGGAGTAATCCACGAATCAATTCATTCTTCGTGAAGTTTTTCATCCAATGCTATCATTGGTTCATCCCAATCGTGATTTGCCATAGCATATTTTGAATTGTGAACTGTGAGTACTTTTTTGGCATTTAAATCTTTGATTGCTTGAACTACATCATCTGGAAGCATATGAATATATTTTCGTTGCATATCATATTGTCCGTTTTCAATTATCGCTAAGTCAATATTTGGCCATTTTTCTCAGATTTCTTTAAAGAATTTATCATATCAGCTATCTCATCAGATATAGATTGTTTTTGTTGGAGTTTCTAACATAAACGAACTTCGTAAGGTTTTGTTTTGCTTTAAACGTCATGAATAATGACGAGCAGGTAGACATGTAATTTTAATATTATCATCAAAATCTGATTCATCGTATCGGTCCATTTCAATAATATCATCAGCATCAAATCCCCATCTTTCAAAATGAGCTCAAACTCATAGAGAAGTAACTACTTTTCAGACTTTATCTTTTATCTCTTTCATTGTGAAATAATCTAAATGGTCATAATGGTCGTGTGTTATGATAAGATAATCTATTTCTGGAATATCTTCTGGTTGATAAATAGTGGTTCAAGGGAATGGCTTATTTACAAACCATACTGGAGAACCAGTAACCAAAGTTGGGTCAATCAAATAAGTTTTTCAATCCAAAATCATGAAATAAGCAGAATGTCATAATCGCACAAGTGTATTTTGATTTTTAGGCAAACTTTTCAAATCCGTTTTTACACTTGGAATTTCTTGTGATGGATATCTCCTTCCCGTATCTCATTTCAACCATGAAAGAATTGAAGTATCATTTTCTCCATTTTCATCCGGTGTCATCATTGGAGTTTCAGTCAAATTCCAAAACTGACCATCATGATAATTTGGAGATTTTTCAATTCTAGTAAGTCTATCTCATGATGGATTGGCTCAAAACATTGGATGCTGGAGATATGCAGCAACAATTATTCATAAAATCACAATAATTCATAGCAGAGTTATTCAAAACCATTTTAGAAATTTCATTCTGAAAAGTATAAATTATAAAGCATTATATTCTTCGTCACTCACCTCTTCACATCGCTCATTAGAAGTATTTTCTCATGGAACTTCTACAACAATATGCGAAAATCGTGAATCTTTTTTGGCTCAATGCCAATGTTTTACATTTGCAGGAATCACTACTACATCTCATGGATTCAGACTTCTTACTTCTTTTCACTGTTCTTGATACCAACCAGAACCATCTACACAAATTAAAATCTGACCTCCTCATTTACTAGCATGATGAATATGTCGGTTATTTCTACATCATGGTTCAAATGTTACATTACACAAAAATACTGGAGATTCTCATGGTTTAGTAAGTGGATTGAGATATGATTGTCATTTAAAATATTGTGCATAAGCATCATTTGGCTGTCATAGACCAAAAATTCATCAGTGATTTTCTGTCATAGTTATTATTTTAAGAACTAAAAAACTATTTTCACTCCTTTACTGGAGCATATCAGTAATATCTTTTGTATTCTCTGCTAAACTGAGATTGAGAATTATATCACACTTCATTTGCAGCCTGTTTTACACTATAATTCGCATTAATCAATAAATTTTTAGCCTTACTCAGGCGGAGATTTTTTATATATTGATTTGGAGAAAATCCGGTTATCGCTTTAAATTGACGATAAAAAGTTGGGATAGACATATCCATATTTTGAGCTAATCATTCAATAGAGATATCAGATTTATAATTTTTATTGATATCTTCTATCATAGTTTCAAATGGTCAAAAGTTCTTATTATTCAAAACTAAATCACAGAAGCTTTTTGCATCAGATTCCTGAATCGCATAAAACATAATTTCTTTGATAATAGATGGTCAAAGGACTTTCGCTTCATCCGAATCTTGGCTACATTCTAGCAAACGATACACAGCATTATAAATCTTTTCACTAATATCCAATGATAAAATTCATGGTTCTAAATTGTGTTTTTTCTTGGTAGGTTTGTGTGAATTTTTCATCTGTTTAATCAAATCATACAGGTCATTTTTATTGATATCAATGTGAATTCATGCAAAGATATCTTTTCATTCAGTATCAGCTTCACAAACCACAGAAGTCGGAATAGAAACTAGAAGAAATTTTCATTCTCAGTATTTATAAGTATGATTGTCTAGTGTGAGAGTTTTGGATCATGAAGTGATAAAAATCATACTTGGCTGATAAAGGATTGGCTCGCACTTCTGAGGTTGAGTAT
>JAEEGF012238387.1_pt1 | contig 14151 bp, 12 predicted proteins | sample 9134171 | NCBI WGS metagenome assembly JAEEGF01 (sample SAMN16246542, study PRJNA631951) | gut metagenome | biome: gut microbiome; feature: rumen; material: AP-attached | host: Bos | place: Iran: Karaj | collected 2018-10
TGACCTGACTGCCCACGTCGGTGGTGGGCTTGAGCAGGATGGGGTTCATCCGCACGTCGGGGGCGATCCCCGCCGCCTCGGCCTGCACCACCTGGGCCCGCCCCATCTCGCCGCCGTCGGCGGTGATAAAGGAGTTGAGGGCCATATTCTGGCTCTTGAAGGGGGCCACCCGCCAGCCGTCCTGCCGGAAGATCCGGCACAGCCCGGCGCACAGCAGGCTCTTGCCGGCGTTTGACATGGTCCCCTGGATCATGATGTTCATTGCCATGGCTCATTCCTCCCGCAAAAGGCCCGGATGGCGGCCAGCAGTCTGTCGTTTTCCTCCCGGCGCCGCACGGCGATGCGATACCAGCCCGGCCCCAGGCCGGGGTAGTTGGCGCAGCTGCGGATGGCGACGCCCTGTTCCCGCAGGGCCGGGTCCAGCGCCTCCGGCGCCCGGAACAGCAGGTAATTGGCCTGGGACGGGCACACGTACCACCCCAGCGCCTCCAGCGCCGCCCGGAGCCGGGGCCGCTCCGCCCGGATCAGCGCCCGGGTCCGCTCCAGAAAGTCCTCCTGTCCCAGGGCGGCGATCCCCGCGGCCTGGGCCGGAGTAGACACGTTCCAGGGCTGGACGGAGGCAGCCATGGCGGAGAGAAGGGCCGCATCGGCGCTGAAGCCGCAGCCCAAACGGAGTCCGGCCATGCCGTAGCTCTTGGTGAAGGCCTTCAGCACGAAGACCTCCGGCTCCTCCGCCAGACGGCGGCACAGGCTGTGCCGCTCCTGACACAGGTCCACAAAGCACTCGTCCACAAACAGACGGCACCCCTGCTCCCGGCAGCGATCCAGGATCTGCTCCATCAGCTCCTGCGGGATCCGCTGTCCGGTGGGGTTGTTGGGGTCGCAGAGAAACACCGCGTCGGGCCGGACCGCCGCGAGCGTGTCCAGAAAGGACTCCGTCAGGGCAAAGTCGTCCTGCTGCCGGAGCAGGTGCGTATGGCAGCGGCAGCCCGTCTGCTCCAGCGCCAGGGCATACTCCAGAAAAGTGGGCGCCGTCAGCAGGGCCGTCCGGGGCGCCGCGGCGCGGCAATAGGCGTAGATCAGTTCCGCCGCCCCGGCGCCGCAGAGGACGTACCGCTTCGGCACACTTTCAGCCGCGGCAATCGCAGCCGTCAGCTCCCGGCAATAGGGATCGGGGTACCGGTCCAGCCGGTCCAGCACGGCGGACACCGCCCGGCGCACCGCCTCCGGCGTGCCCAGCGGGTTGATGTTGGCGGAAAAGTCCAGTATGACGTCCCCGCCGTAGACGTCTCCCCCGTGGGGATTTTTCGTTTCGTACAGCATGGTTCAAATCAAGGTCAGGACCAGCAGCCGCAGCCCCCCGCACAGCAGCAGGGACAGCAGGGCCGTGGCGTACAGCAGTTTGCAGGAACGGGGAATGTCCTCCGGCTCGATCTCCCGCAGGGGATCGCCGATGTATTCTTTCCTGTGCAGCACCCCGTGATACCAGGCGTCCCCCGCCAGGCGCAGGCCCAGCAGTCCGGCGCAGACGGATTCGGTCTGGGCGGAGTTGGGGCTGGCGTGGCGATACCGGTCCCGGCGGAAGATCCGCCAGCCATTCTTCATGTCCAGACCCAGGAGCCCTCCCGCCGCCAGCATCAGCAGGGCGGAGAGGCGGGCGGGAAGGAAATTGCACACGTCGTCCATCTTCGCCGGCACCAGGCCCAGATCCCGGTAAGGCGGCTCCACGTACCCCAGCATGGAGTCCATGGTGTTCACCGCCTTGTAGAAAAAGCCCAGGGGCGCACCGCCCACGGCCAGGAAGAGCATGGGGGCCACCACGCCGTCGGAGGTGTTTTCCGCTACGGTCTCCACCGCCGCCCGGATCACGCCGGCCTCATCCAGCCGCTCCGTGTCCCGGCCCACGATCATGGACACCGCCCGGCGGGATGAGGTCAGATCCCCGGTCTTCACCGCACGGAACACCTTCATGCTCTCCGTGCGCAGGGACCGGGTGGCCAGGATCTCCCAGCACATGATGGACTCCGCCGCCAGGCCCAGCCAGGGGGTCAGCCGGTAGCACAGACGCAGCAGGAAAAACGGAATCGCCGCGGAGATCCCCGCCGCCAGCACCCACAGCAGGGCGCCGGCGGCATTCTCGCCCCGGACCGTCTTGGAAAAGATCCGCCGCAGCAGCTTTTCCAGCGCCGAGATCAGCTTTCCCATGGCCACCACCGGGTGGGGAAATCCGTGGGGATCGCCCAGCAGCAGATCGATGCAAAAGCCGATCCCCAGCGCCCACAGCGACCACATCACGTCCGTCCCCCCTGCATGGTGAAAATATAGATGGGATTCTGCCCCGTCATCAGGTGGTAGGGGCCGGCCTTCTTGTCCCGGGCCACGGTCAGGGACACCGTCTCCGTCTCGGCAAAGCCAAAGCTGCGGACGCAGGCCGTCAGCTCCGCCACGGACTCCAGGGCAATGGCCGTGGCCACGATGCGGACCGCCGGATTCTTCTCCAGCGCCAGGGCGACGATCTCCTTCAGGTTGCCCGCGCTGCCGCCGATAAAGACGTGGGTGGGCGCAGGCAGATCGGCGCAGCACGCCGGCGCCGTGCCGGACACGACGGTCACGTTGTCCGCGCCCAGCCGGCGGCAGTTCTCCGCCAGCAGCGCCAGGGCGTCCTCCCGCCGCTCCACGGCGAACACCCGTCCGCCCCCGGCCTGAAGGGCCATCTCGATGGCTACGCTGCCGGTCCCGGCCCCCACGTCCCAGCAGCAGGCGCTCTCCGTCAGCTGCAGCTTGGAAAGGCACACGGCGCGCACCTCGCTCTTGGTCATAGGCACCACGGGCCCCTGGCCGGAGCGCAGGAAGCTCTCGTCCGGCAGGCCGTGGGTCACCACCCGGTCTGCCGCCTTTTCATTTTCGATCAGCACGGCGCTGAGGCTCTGAAACGTCTTTTCTGCCATCTCCGCCGCCGCGCCCGTCGTCACCTTCTCATCGGAGTAGCTCAGCCGCTCCCCCACGTGGACCGTCACGTCGCCCAGGCCGCTCTCCGCCAGGCGGCGGCACAGGACCCTGGCCCCGTTCTCTCCGCCCACCAGGGCGAATACCCGGCGATTGGACCGCACATCGGGGACGATATCCCTCTCCCGCCCGTGGAGGCTGACCGGGCGCACGTCCTCGTAGGACGCGCCCAGCCGGGCGCACAGATACGAAAGAGAGCTGAGGCCCGGCAGGATCCTCACGTCACAGTCCGCCAGCAGGGGCAGCAGCTTTTTGGCGCCGCTGAAAAAGCCCACGTCGCCGGACATGACCACGGCAAATCGGTCAAATTCCCCATGCTCCCGGATAAGGCCCGCGATCGTCTCCGGAGATACGGCGTCAAAGGCCGCCTGGCCGGGACGGGTCACCGCCTCGGTCATGCGCCGGGCGCCGATGACACACTCCGCGTCCGCCACGGCGGACAGCACCTCCCCGGTCATGGCCTCCCGGCTGCCGGGGCCGATACCGGCCACGGTCACCCGGGGCCGCCGGGTCAGGCCGAAGCGGCGGCTCAGCTCCTCCCACACCGCCGCAAAGGGCAGGCCCTCCCGCTGGGACGGCCTGCCGACGACCACCAGGCGGGCGCCGGCGTCCCGGGCGGCGGCGATCTTCTCGCCGAAGCCGCCGGGGGTCCCCGTGTCCTTTGTCACCAGGCAGACGGCGCCCGTGCTGCGCAGCGTGGCGGCATTCATCTCCCGGGAGAAGGGGCCCTGCATGGCGATCACGTGGGAGGGCGGCAGGCCCGCCGCCCGGCAAAGGGCCAGGGAGTCCTCCATGGGCAGCACCCGGGCGTAAACCCGCCCGGCGAAGTTCCGTATCCCCGTATAGCGGGAGAGCTCCTTGCTGCCCGTGGTCAGGAGAACGTTCCCCTCCAGTGTGTTCAAATAGTCCACCGCGGCGGCGATATCCGGCACAAACACCGCGTCCTCCGGCGCATCGCCGCTGCCGCGCAGCAGGCGCAGATAGGCGGTCCCCGTCTGTTCGCAGGCCGCGGCGATATTCTCCGTCACGGCGCTGGCGTAGGGGTGGGTGGCGTCCACCACCGCGGCAAAGCCCTGGGCGGCGAACAGCTCCGCCATCTCCCCGGCGGTCATGCGCCGGGCCGAGACGGTCAGGTTCTCCGCCGGGGGGATCAGGGTCTCCCCGTACTCCGTGGCCACGCAGGCCCACACCCGTACGCTCTGGCGGCATAAGCGCTCCACCAGCTCCCGGCCCTCGGTGGTGCCGGCAAATACACAGATCTTATACATCCCGATATCCTCGCGGCGTCACCATCCGGCCGCCGATCATCCGCGTCATTTCGTTTCCGATGAAAACGGTGCAGAACATGTCCACCTCCGCGTCGCGAAGCTGTCCCAGCGTGTAATAGCGCCGCTCCTCCCCCTCCCGGCCGATGTTCCGGGCCACGGCACAGCACCGGTCCGCCGGCAGGATCTCCAGCAGCACGTCGCAGGCCCGGCGCAGATGGTCCGGCCTGCCCCGGCTGGCGGGGTTATAGAGGGCGATGGACAGGTCCGCCTCCGCCGCCGCGCGCAGCCGCCGGCAGATCTTCTCCCAGGGGGTCAGCCGGTCGCTGAGACTGATGACGGCGAAGTCGTGGGTCAGGGGCGCGCCCAGCAGGGCCGCGCCGCTGCAGGCGGAGGTCAGCCCCGGGATCACCCGGATCTCCGGCTCCCCGGACTCGCCCCGCAGCTCGTACAGCAGGGCGGCCATGCCGTAGATCCCGCTGTCGCCGGAGCAGATCATGGCCACGTCCTTTCCCCGGCGGGCCTCCTCCAGCGCCATGCGGCAGCGCTCCGTCTCCCGGGTCATGGGGGTGGTCAGGAATTCCTTGTCCGGATACCGCTCCCGCACCAGGTCCACGTACACGTGGTAGCCCACGATGACCTGACACTGCTGCAGCGCCAGGTCTGCGGCAAAGGTCATGTTCTCATAGTTGCCGGGGCCGATCCCCACAACACTCAGCTTACCCAAAGCGCACCTCCGTTTCCTCCAGGGCCACGGCCACGGTCACGCCGTCCGCCGCGGTCTTTCTCACGATCAGCCGCCCGCCGCCGGCCAGGGCGGCGCGCTCGCACACGTTGTCCACCCCCGTCACGCTGCGGACGAAGTCCGAGGGGGTGAAGTCGCCGGGCACCTGCTCCAGCTCCCCGGCGCTGTAAAACCGCACGGGCCAGTCCCGGCTGCGGCAGAAGGCCAGCAGGCCCGGCTCCTCCGCCTTCAGGTCGATGGAGGATGCGTCCTTCACCGCCCGGGGATCCAGGCCGCTGCGGGAGAGCGCGCCGTCCACCGCCGCGGCGATGGCGCCGCTCTCCGTGCCCCGGCGGCAGCCGATGCCCAGGTGCAGACACCGGGGGATCAGCCGCAGGGTGCGGTCAAAGGGCCGGGCCGTGGTGCAGGTGACGTAGATCCCCAGGGGTCCCCGCTCCCCCGGCACCGTGCCGGCAGGCAGGTCCGAGGCCAGGGGAAAGTCGCTCTTCAGAGGCACGTCCCCCTCCAGGATCGCGGCGGAGACCGCCTTGGCCGCCGCCATATCGTCAATGATCATGCCGTTCTCCGCCGCCCAGGCATCCGCGGAGAAGCGGCCGTTGATATCCGTGGCCGTGGTGATCACCGCCGTGGCCTGCAGCGCCGCCGCCAGGCGGCGGGCCAGGGCGTTGGCGCCGCCGATGTGGCCCGACAGCAGGGGAATCACGAAGCCTCCCCGCTCGTCCACGCACAGCACCGCCGGGTCCGTGCACTTGCTGCGGACCCAGGGAGCGATCTCCCGGACGGCAATACCGCAGGAGCCCACGAAAATCAGAGCGTCCGAATCGGCAAACCGCTGGCCGTACAGCGCCGCCGCGCCCTTGGGCATGGGTGTGAAATCCGGCTCGGCCAGCCGCTCCGGGGCGCAGGCGCACCAGTCCCCCGGCAGGACGGCCATGATCCGCCGGGCCGTGGCGCATCCCCGGCGGCTGTAGGCAAACAGGGTCAGCTTCATCGCTCCGCCTCCCGGAACTCCGTGGTGAAGCCGGGATCGTACAGCAGGGAGCGCAGATACCTGTCCCCCATGCAGCCGCCCACGATGATGAGGCTGGTCTTGGTGAGGCCGTTCTTCGTCACGGTTTCGTGCAGGGTGTCCACCGTGCAGCGAAAGATCCTCTCCTCCGGCCAGGTGGCCTTATAGACCACCGCCGCCGGCGTGTCGCCGGGATAGCCCCCTGCCAGCAGCTCGCTCTGGAGCTTCTCCGTCAGGGAGGTGCTGAGGAACAGCACCATGGTGGCCCGGTGGGCGGCCAGGGAGCGGATGGACTCCCGCTCCGGCACCGGCGTGCGGCCCGCCGCCCGGGTGATGATCACCGTCTGGCTCACATCCGGCAGCGTATACTCGGTTTTGAGGGATGCCGCCGCCCCGCAGAAGGAGCTGACGCCGGGACACACGTCAAAGTCGATCCCCCGCCGGATCAGCTCGTCGAACTGCTCCCGGACGGCGCCGTAGATGCTGCTGTCCCCGGTGTGGAGGCGCACGGTGGTCTTGCCGGCGGCCTCCGCTCGCTCCACCGCGGCGATCACCTGCTCCAGCGTCATCTCGGCGCTGTTGAGGATCTCACAGCCCTCCCGGCAATAGTCCAGCAAGGCGGGATTCACCAGGGAGCCGGCGTAGATCACCACGTCCGCCTCCCCCAGCAGCCGCGCGCCCCGGACCGTGATGAGATCCGGCGCGCCGCTGCCCGCACCCACGAAATGTACCATAGCTTATCCCTCCGTGATCGTATGTAAAAGCTCCCGCGCCCCGGGCGTGGCCTCCAGCAGGCCGTATACCCGGGAGAACAGGATGGTCTCCACCGGCATGCCGTCCCCGGCCCGGCGGGTCAGGTGAAAGATGATTTTCTCCGTCAGTGAGCGCAGCGCGGCGGCGCACAGATCGCCGCCCGCCTCCTGCAGCAGACGCAGGGCGTCGTCGCAGGTGACGCATTCCAGTATCCGGCGGACGGCGGCAGCGTCGGCGCCGCAGGCGGCCGCGTGGGCGGCCAGGATCTCCATGCGGCAGTCGCCGTAGCGGGAGTGGGTGTTCATCATGCCGCCGGCCAGCTTCACCAGCTTGCCGATGTGGCCCACCAGCAGGATCTTCGCAAAGCCCAGCTCCCGGCAGGCGTCCACGGTCTCGCCGATGAAGTTGGAGGTCTGCACCGCCGGCGTCGGGTCCACGCCTAGGCCGGTGCGCAGGAATTCCACGCCGTAATTGCCGGGAACCAGCAGGGCGTATTCCCTGCCCAGGGCCCGGCGCTGCCGCAGCTCCACCCGGATGGTGTCCACCAGGGCCTTTTCGCTCATGGGCTCCACGATGCCGGTGGTGCCCAGGATGGAGATGCCGCCCTCGATGCCCAGGCGGGGGTTGAAGGTGCGCTTTGCCAGCGCCTCCCCCTCCGGGGCGGAGATGATCACCGTCAGGCCGCCGGTATAGCCGGTCAGCTCCATGACCTCCTCCACGTTCTCCCGGATCATGCGCCGGGGCACGGAGTTGATGGCCGCGGCGCCCACCGGCTGGTCCAGCCCCTGCCGGGTCACCCGGCCCACGCCCTGTCCGCCGTCGATGACCACGCCGGGGGCGTCCCGCCGGGACACGGCGGCGCAGATATACGTACCGTTGGTCACGTCGGGGTCGTCGCCGCTGTCCTTCCGGATGGCGCAGCTCACCGCCGCCTCCTCCGTCCGGATCTGCTCCACGGCCAGCTCCAGCACCGTGCCGCCGGGGGTCTGCAGGGTGATGCGCTCCTTTCGCGTCCCCGTCAGCAGCATCCAGGCCGCCGCCTTGGCCGCCGCCGCGGCGCAGGAGCCGGTGGTGTAGCCCAGGCGCAGCTTTTTTCCGTTTTTGACAACGAATTCTTCCATCATATCTTCCTTACCGCAGGATCTGATACAGCATGGCGTTGCAGATGGCCGCCGCCACGTTGCTGCCGCCCTTTCGGCCCCGGGCCACGATATAGGGCACGGGATCGCCCAGGATCAGCTCCTTGCTCTCCACCACGTTGACGAAGCCCACCGGCACGCCGATGATCAGCGCCGGGGTCAGGCGGCCCGCCTCCATCAGCCGGTGAAGGGACACTAGGGCTGTAGGGGCGTTGCCGATGGCAAAAATGCAGGGCTTTTCCAGGGCAGCGGCGTGTTCCATGGACACGAAGGCCCGGGTGACGCCCCGCTCTTTGGCCTCGGCCGCCACGTCGGGGTCGGACATGAAGCAGTGCACCTCCCCGCCCAGGCGGCCCAGGATCCCCTTGTTGATGCCGGCGCGGGCCATCTGGGTGTCGGTGACGATGTCGCAGCCGCCGCGCAGGGCCTCGATCCCCTCGGCCACGGCGCCGGGGGAGAAAACCAGGTTGTCCACGTAGTCGAAATCCGCCGTGGTGTGGATCACCCGCTTGATGACCAGCTCGTTTTCCGGCGCCAGACGGCGCTCTCCCAGGATCTCGCCGATGATCTCAAAGCTGCGCTTTTCGATGTCGCCGGGCTTGATGTTCTCAATCATGGCTGTGCTTCTCCTCGATACAGGTCTCATAGAAATGCCGCGCAAAGGCGGGGTTGGCGCAGAAGTGGAAATGGGGATAGCCGGCGTACAGCCGGGGTGTGGACACCGCGCACGTCCACGTCCGTCCGTCCGGCTTGACGGCAGTGAAGCCGTCGCCGGGGCGGGTGCAGTCCCAGTAGTGGAATTCGTGGGCGGGGATCTCCTCCCCGGCCCGGCAGAGCAGATTGTCCTCCCGGGCCCGGAGGGTCACGTAGCCGAAGCGGGTCAGGCGGCCGGCGTCGGTACACCGGCCCTTCAGGAAGCCCGCCATGGGGAGGCCGCCCACCGTCTCGTTGAGATACATGAACCCGCCGCACTCGGCGATGCAGGGCAGGCCCCGCTCCAGCGCCCGGCACACGGATCGGCGCATGGACTCGTTGGCGCTCAGCTCCGCCGCGTACAGCTCCGGGTAGCCGCCGCCCAGATAGAGGCCGTGGATATCCTCCGGCAGGACCGGATCCTCCAGGGGGCTGAAATCCACCAGCTCCGCGCCCATGCGGCGCAGGAGGTCCAGGCTGTCCTCGTAGTAGAAGCAGAACGCCCGGTCCCGGGCCACGGCGATACGGACGCGCTCCAGCCGGGGCAGGGGCGCCTCTTCCCAGGTGACGGGGGACGCACCGTCGGCCAGGGCCAGCAGCCCGTCCAGATCGACGGTCTTCTCCGCCTGGAGCGCCAGGGCGTGCATCTTCTCCTTCAGATCCCGGACCTCGTCGGCGGTGACCAGGCCCAGGTGGCGGCTCTCCAGGGCTGCGCCGGTCATCCGGGGCAGATAGCCCAGGGGCCGGAGGCCCAGGCGCTGCTGCAGCTCCTCCGCCAGGGCCCGATACGTCTTCTCCGCACACTGGTTGAAGATCACCCCGGCAATATGGTTGTCCGGGTACAGGGTCAGAAAGCCCGCGGCCACGGCCAGGGCCGAGAGGGCGGCGCCCCGGGCGTTGACCACCAGGACCACGGGGCTCTCCGTGGCCTGGGCCACCCGGTAGGTGCTGGCCTCCGGCGTCATGCCGATGCCGTCGTAGTAGCCCATGACGCCCTCGACGACGCTGATCTCCCGGTCTGCGCCGTTTCGCGCCAGCAGGGTGCGGAGGGTGTTTTCATCAAAGAAGAAGGGGTCCAGATTGGCGCTCCTGGCGCCGGTGATCCGGCGGTGGAACATGGGGTCGATGTAGTCCGGCCCGCATTTGAAGGCCCCCACCCGCAGCCCGCGGTCCACCAGGGCCTGGAGCACCGCGCAGGTCACGGTGGTCTTGCCGCAGCCGCTGTTGGTCCCGGCCAGCAGTATTCTGGGTATCCGCTGATTCATCCCTTCACCTTCCGTTCTCTGAAAAAAAGCGGCCGGGGCAACGATGCTGCCTCAACCGTTTTTCCGCAACAGGGATCCCCCTTGGGGATCGGCTTCAAGCAGGTCTTCTGACTTGCACAGCGGAGGGATCCCCCTCCCGGCCGCGTCCTGCCTTCCCGGTTGCCCAGTGACCGGCTCTCGCCGACGAACGCGTGCCCCTGCGCTTACAGCGGCGGTTCCGTCCGGGATTCTCACCCGGTTGTCTATTCTCCCCGCGCCCCCCGGCCTCCGGCCCCAGCAGACGCGAAGCACTTGAAGCGAAATGTTCATTATAATATTAGATTGTAATATTTCCCCCCGGCTTTGTCAAGGCGGCCCCTCTCTCCCCGGACCGCGGCTTTTTTGCAAAAGGGACTGGACGAACGACGCCTCCCGGTATATAATATGCCATATTAGATATCGCGTGGGTTTCCACAAGCTGAGAGAGGAGGAGGAGAATTCGTGGAGAAAAACACCCGCCGTCTGCGCTGGATGCGGCTGGATAACGCCGCTCTGATCTTTCCCGCCGCCCTGCGGCGCCACTGGAGCAACGCCTTCCGCCTCTCCTTCACCTTCCGGGACCCGGTGGATCCCGCCCTCCTCCAGCTGGCGGTGGACGCCGCCGCTCCCCGCTTCCCCTCCGTTTTCGTCCGGCTGCGGCGCAGCGCCTTCTGGTACTATCTGGAGGAGGTGGCCCGGCCGCCCATCGTGCGGCAGGACAGCAGCCGGCCCCTGGTGGGCATGACCCGCCGGGAGGTGGGCCGCTGCGCCGTGCGGGTGCTCTACTACCGCAACCGCATGGCGGTGGAGTTTTTCCACGCCGTCACCGACGGCACCGGCGCCCTGGTCTTCGCCAAGTCTCTGGCGGCGGAGTACGTCCGCCGCCGCTACGGGGCGGCGGTGTCCTGTGTCAGCGGCGTCCTGGATCTGGCGGAGGAGCCCCGGCCGGAGGAGCTGGAGGACAGCTTCCAGCGCAGCGCCGGGCCCGTGGCCGCCCCCCGGGACGACCGCAACGTGTACCGCTTTCGGGGCACGCCCGAGCCGGACCGGTTCCTCCACGTGACCCTGGGCGTTCTGGACAGCGCGCTGCTCCGGCAGCGCAGCCGGGAGCTGGGCGTCACCGTTACCGCCTGGCTGACGGCGGTGCTGCTGCAGGCCATCCTGGAGATCCAGGCGCAGGACGTGCCCCGGCGCAGCCGCCGCAGGCCCGTCAAGGTACAGATCCCGGTGGACCTGCGCCGGCTCTACGGCGGACAGACCCTGCGGAACTTCGTGGCAGTGGCCAACGTGGGCGCCGATCCCCGTCTGGGCGACTACACCCTGGAGGAGCTGGCGCAGACGGTCCACCACCAGATGCAGCTGCAGATCACACCCAAAAATATGCAGACCATTTTCACCCCCAACGTGAACAGCCAGCGCAATCCCTTCCTGAAGGTGGTGCCCCTGTTCCTGAAAAACATCATCATGCGGGCGGTGTTCGACGCCGTCGGCGAGCGGGTGTCCACCCTGTCCCTATCCAATCTGGGCGAGGTGGCGCTGCCGCCGGAGATGGCCCCCTTCGTGGAGCGGGTGGAATTCGTGCTGGGGCCCCAGTCCACCGCCCCCTACAACGCCAGCCTTACCACCTGGAACGGACAGACGTTCCTGAATATCGTCCGCAACACCACGGAGCCCCGGCTGGAGGAACAGGTTTTCACCCGGCTGGTCCGTCTGGGCTTCCACGTGTCCGTGGAGTCCAACAGCAGATAGGAGGATCCCCATGTATTGTGTCAAATGCGGCGTGGAGCTGCAGAAGGGCGCGGACCGCTGCCCCCTCTGCGGCCTGCCGGTGTATCACCCGGCCCTGCGGGAGGAGCCGGAGGCCGCCCCCTACCCCCGCTGCGCCGAGGGCGAGGGCGCCGTGAGCCACGGCGGACTGCTGTTCGTGCTCACCGTTCTCTTCGCCCTGCCGGTACTGGTCTGCCTGGTGACGGATCTGACCATGAGCGGCGGCGTTCGCTGGAGCGGTTACGTTTCCTTCGGCCTGCTGTGGGCCTACATCGCCTTCTGCCTGCCCCTGTGGTTCAAACGGCGCAGCCCCGTGGTCTTCTTCCCCGTGGCCATGGCGGCGCTGATCGCCCTGGCCCTGTACGTCTGCCTGAAAACCGGCGGGCGCTGGTTCCTGCCCTTCGCCTTTCCCGTGGGCGGAGCGCTCCTGCTGCTGGGAGAGGCGGTGATCGTGCTGCTGCGCCGCGCCGTGGGAGACCGCCGTTATCGCGCTCTCTTCATCCTGGGCGGGGCAGCCGTCGCCGCCGGCGGCCTGTGCATGCTCATCGAGTTCCTGCTCCGCGTCGCCTTCGCCCTGCCCATGCGCTGGTGGTGTCTCTATCCCCTGTCGGCCCTGGGGCTCATCGGCGCCGCACTGATCGTCATCGGTCTGTGTCCGGCGCTGCGCCGCTCGCTCTACAAAAAAATGTTCATATAGCTGTCAATATCTGCCGTCAAAAGCTGTCTATACAGATGAAGGACCTTCAAAGCGACGGAAGGAGGAGGGGCATGGACGACCGAAAAATCGTGGAGCTGTTCTGGCGGCGGGACGAAAACGCCATCGCCGAGACCCGGCGCAGATACGGCGGCTTCTGTCACGCCATCGCCCTGCGCATCCTGTCTGACCGGCAGGACGCGGAGGAGTGCGTCAGCGATACCTGGCTGGCCGCCTGGAACGCCATACCGCCCCAGCGCCCCGCCCGCCTGCAGCCCTGGCTGGGCAGGGTGGTGCGGAATCTGGCCATCAACCGCTGGGAGAAAAACCGGGCCCAGAAGCGGTACGCCGGCGTGGAGCTGCTGCTGGACGAGCTCTCCGAGGCCATTCCCTCCCCGCAGACGGTGGAGCGCACGCTGGAGGCCAGAGAATTGGGCGAGCTCATCAGCGCGTGGCTGAGAGATCTGCCCGCCCAGGACCGAAAGCTGTTCCTCCGCCGGTATTGGAACGGCGAGGCGCTGAAGGATCTGGCCGGGCCCCTGGGCGAGAGCCCGGAACAGCTGGCCCAACGGACCTTCCGCCTGCGCCGGGCGCTGAAGACTGAACTGGAAAGGAACGGTGTATCCCTATGAGAGACGAGCGCAGCAAAAAGCTGTATGACGGCATCACCCATATTGACGACGAGCTGGTGGAGGAGGCCCAGGCCCGCGTGCCCAACCACCGCCCCTGGCTCCGGTGGGCGGCGGCCGCCGCCTGCCTGTGCCTGATCGTGACGGGGGTGCTGTTGGCGCGGCGGCCCGCGGCCAACAGCACCAACAACACGGGTCCCATCCCCGCCCTGGTGGCGGCGGAGGCCCACTATCCGGAGATGGCGCCCTATCCCGGCGAGAACGCCAGCGATAAGGAACAGGAGGCGTGGTTCGACTCCATGCGGGCTCAGCGGAACCAGCTGGAAGGCTACGCCGACGGTCTGGACGCCTTTTTCACCGCCAGCGCCCGGCAGCTCCTGTCCGGCGCCGACGGGGAAAACCGGGTCTGCTCCCCCCTGAACGTGTATATGGCCCTGGCCATGCTGGCGGAGACCGCCGGCGGAGAGAGCCGGCAGCAGATCCTGGAGCTCCTGGGGGCTGACAGCATCGACACTCTCCGCGCCCAGGCCAAGGCCGTCTGGAACGCCAGCTACCGCGACGACGGCGTCAACGTGGTGCATCTGGCCAATTCCCTGTGGCTGCGGGACGACATGGACTACGTACAGTCCACTGCGGACACCCTGGCGGAGAACTACTACGCCTCCTCCTACCGGGGGAAGATGGGCAGCGAGGCCTTTGACAACGCCCTGCAGGTGTGGCTGAACAGCCAGACCAACGACCTGCTGACCCAGCAGGCCTCCGGCGTGCATCTGACCCCGACGACCATGCTGGCCCTGGCCTCCGCCATCTATTTCAAGGCGCCCTGGTCGGACAGCTTTGATCCCGACAACACCTCCGCCGACGTGTTCCACGCCCCGGAGCAGGATCTGACCCGGGACTTCATGCACCGAACCTGGCTGGGCAGCGTCTACCGGGGCGACGGCTTTGCCGCCGTGGAGCTGGCGCTGCTGGACAGCGGCTCCATGTGGCTGCTGCTGCCCGACGAGGGCGTGACGCCCGACGAACTGCTCGCCGGCGACGCCATGGCCTTCCTGCTCTCCGACAAGTGGGACGAAGAGGCGGACGACCGGGCCGAGCCGGGCACCTATATCATCAACCTGTCCCTGCCGAAATTCGACGTGGCCTCCGATTTGGATCTGGCCGATGG
>JAEEGF011698351.1_pt1 | contig 14145 bp, 19 predicted proteins | sample 9134171 | NCBI WGS metagenome assembly JAEEGF01 (sample SAMN16246542, study PRJNA631951) | gut metagenome | biome: gut microbiome; feature: rumen; material: AP-attached | host: Bos | place: Iran: Karaj | collected 2018-10
GTAAAGGATTATTTAAAGAAAAATTCAGAGGCCGCGGTGGTCAATCTCGGATGCGGACTTGATGATACCTTTCGTAAGTGCGACAACGGAAGGTGCAAAGGCTATAACATCGATATGCCGGATGTGATCGCTATCAGAAATGAACTGCTTCCTGAGAGTGAGAGAGAAAGAAACCTTGCTTTTGACCTTAACGACGAGACCTGGATGGATGAGATTGATTGCAGCAGAGGTGCAGTTTTATTTGCATCCGGCGTGTTTTATTACTTTAAGACCGGGGATGTGAAGGAACTATTTCAAAAGATGGCAAAGAGATTTCCTGGAGCCATTCTTGTTTTCGACAGCTGTAACAGGCGCGGAGTAAAGATGATGACAAAAACCTGGCTTAAGGAAGCCGGAATAGCTGATGTTGGCGCATTCTTCTCATTAGAGGATAAGGATGAGCTTAAAAACTGGCCTGGTGATTTTGCGGATGTCTCAGCAAAGAGCTATATGCGCGGATATAGGGATATATATAAAAATGTCAGCTTGTTCCATAAGCTGATGATCAAATTCTGCGATGGACTTGTTAAGATGCAGATTATAAAAATAACCTTCAGGTAAATTCGAAGCAGCACTTTTCAAGCATTTTTGAGTATGTTATATTTACAATGGACAAAGCGAAATGGGAAAACAAAAAGCCCAAGACGCCAAGTCCATTTTCTTTTGCAAAAGAATTCCGGCAAATATTTCACATAATTCACCAAGCTTACGCTGTTCCCAAGAAGATGTAAAAAACGAGACAAAATCGAGAATAACGCTTGAACTATTCAGGCAATTAATCATACCTAAATTTAATTTTAGCTGTTATAATCACTATCATTGAATCTGAACTTTTCTGGGAAGATAAAACCTGTATCTTCAAGATAACCAAGCGTATGATTAGGGTCGGAAAATTTGGTAAGTCCTGTTTTCAGTCTGCGAAAGCCGAATTTCTCATACAGAGCCACACTCCTCGGATGAGTGTACAGCGTGATCGTACAGCCCTTCACTTGTTCAATAAGAGACTCAATTATCATGCGTCCGATACCCTGTCCCTGATAGTCCTCATTTACAGCAATATTGTACATTGCTGCCTGACATATACCATCAGAGATGACACGTCCGCAGCCGATGAGTCTTTCATCATCATACGCAAATGCCACAGCGTAGCTGTTGAGGAATACCTGCTTCTGGGTATCTGTATCAAGGTGACTTAGACCAAAATGCGAGAGCAGTCCGGCGACTGCTTCCCAATCTGTATTTTCCTTGGTTGTCTTTATTATGATTGACATAGTTTCCCTCCAGATACATATATGAATTATAGGATTATACATCTTAAGAACATGACCTGTCAAGTGCTGAATATTGCATTTCACTTATTAGAGTGTGTTATATTTACAATGGACAAAGCGAAACGGGAAAACAAAAAGCCCTAGCCGCTAAGTCCATTTTCTTTTGCAAAAGAATACCAACAAATCTTTCACATAATTCACCAAGCTTACGCTGTTCCCAAGAAGATGTAAAAAAACGAGACAAATCGAGAATAACGCTTGAACTATTCAGATTAGTGAATATAATAATATGTGTAGCGCCACGCTGCGGAGCGTGTTGATGGAGCCAGGTGGCCACACCTTTAATGGCATGAATGATCTTCTGTTGATCGCAAGGGATTTCTACCTTCATGAATTCGCCGATATAGCGCAGTATGAGGATTTGATCGAGGCAGTAAAACTCTTACTGAGCAGATGAAAAATGGAGGAGTGGAAGTGAGGAAGAGAACAGGGTTTGCGATATTATTTATGATTCTTCTGGTGACAGAAATCCTGATCGGGATGTATGCGACAGGATGGGTGCGGAGCTATCTGGGGGATGTATTGGTTGTGATCCTTTTGTATGCATTTGCAAGAATGATGAGCCCCGAGAAGCCTGCAAGAAGGTTCATATTGCCAACAGTTATTCTGGTATTTGCATTCATTGTAGAATTTCTGCAGCTGTGGGGATTCTGCGACAGATTTGGTATAACAAACAGACTGCTCAGGATCATCATTGGAACCGGCTTTTCCGTAATAGATATTTTGAGCTATACAATCGGGATAGTTCCATGCTATATAATCGATTATTTTGTTACGGTCAGGATGAAGGCTTGTCCATGTTTACGCGACCACGATTCATAAAGCCCAGGGATCGGAGTATCCGATCGTGGTAATGCCGATTCTGATGAACCACTATGTGATGCTGCAGAGAAACCTGCTCTATACCGGTATCACCAGGGCAAAGAAGGTGCTTGTGATGGTGGGGACGAAGAAGGCACTAGCCTATGCAGTGCGGAATGTAACGGCCACGAAGAGAAATAATACGCTGTTGAAAGAACGATTGGAGATAGAAAAGTGACGATAGAAGAATTGCTTGAAACACCATACTGGATCATAGATATCCTACCCAAGCAGGTTCCGAAGGATAGTCCGGGACAGTACTTTACAATAGAGGACTTCTTTCTTAAGAATCAGCTGACAGAGATCAAAAAGAAGCATATAGGTGTGATCTTGAAACTGAACTGCTATATGGACATCTCTATCGACGGGGAGAAGAACCCGGCACCGGAACGGATCCGGGATATTATGATGGAGAGATATGTATATATAATGCTTGGGGATTCAATGATCCTTTCTGAACCGGATGATACGCATATGACGGTGTTTAATCCTGACGAGGAACTACTGAATCTGATCAGGGAGATATCTTTTTCAGAAGGGGTGTTTGTCTGGAAAGGGTAAAATAACGAAGAAACTGAGAAACGAGGGATGACAGAATTTGAAAAAGCGCAGGCAGGATACCTGTATGATGCAAATTATGATGAAAGGCTGATTGGGACTGATGACGGACAGAAGAAGCTGGAGTCGCTTATAGAGATGCTTAAGTAATCGGAAGGGGATAATGAAGTATGAGTTTTTTGGAAAAATCTGAGACAGATAAAAAGCTGGCTAAATATTATAAAAGACTGGATGGTTTCAATAACAAGGCAATAGATAAAGCAGAAGGTGATATACATAAATATCTTGGATATTTTTTGGATTGGGCAACTTATGCGACTTATTCCGATACAGATCTTGGAGAGGTGTGCATTGAAACATTGAAGAAGGGCGTGAAAGAGAAAGATTATCCCCTGATGCAGGCGGCTATGAATTTTATGAATAAGTCAGATATATTATGGAACCTTGAGAGCGGTTATGATCATTCCTATATGGCATATCATATAGTCAGTTATCTTTCCTCTGCGGAATATGAAAGCCTGAGCAGAGCATTTCCAAGGGGGCTTCCGCTTGCGTCGAACGGAAATACAATGAATGTTCATGCTGCGAATCTCATACTTTGTATGTTATATAAAGATGATTATGACATAGAGATGGTCATAGATAAGGCAAGGAAATATACCATTTCCAAGCAGTCAAGATGGGACAGGGCGTTCGTTGCTTGTCTGCTTGGCATTTTGGAGCAGGATACGGATATAATCTCGGAAAATATACAGGTCTTGTGTGAGCTGCTGGCCAGAACGGATGTGACGGGCTTTGAGAAGCTTCAGTGTCAGTTTGCTTATGGTATGCTTGTTATTGCGTATCATAATCTTCCGGCGGATAAATACGAACTGATCCGGATGCCGGAATATAAGAACTTTGATCCGGGATATATGGAGTGGCTGCTCAGGGGCGAACTCGCAGAAGAAAAACTGATTGAATTCCGAAGTCCTTATGAGCTTTTAAATATTCTTATGTTGGCACCCATATCTGTTACGAGAGTCCATCAGACATATCTTAATGAGGATGTTCCTGCCAGACAGAAGAAGCAGTTCTTTATGGATTGTGACAGTATGCATGAAAAGCTGATCCAGTATGTAATGAAAAATGGAATTAATGTAATTGACCTTAACAAAGAGAATCTATACACGGAGGAAGTAAAAATGAAAGATGAAGTATTTGGAGAAATCGAATATGACGAAGAATTAGGGTATATCGGTCATACGACTCTTACCTTAGGAGGAATCGAGCAGTCTGTGGAAGTACAGATCGGCTGCGATGATGATGAAGAGATATCAAAGATTCAGTGTGATGCATTTCAAGCTTTAATAGAAGGCTGGGATGAAATGCAGCATAAGATAGCGGCTGCGATACTGGAGTATTATAACGAAGAAGAAAAGGGAGCTTACGGTCCTGAAGACGAGGACGAATTTGAATCGTGGTGGCCGAATATTGACACTGAAGAGGAACTGGTAAAGAGGCTACATCTCGATTCAATTGTCATTGAGTCAGAATTTGTTATGGAATCACATGGTGAAAATCCTGTATATATTTTATTTAACCGCGACTGGGGCGGAGAGGACACGGAAGATAACGGCGTTGCAGTACTTATTGAAGATGGAGAAGTAACGGAGGTTGGTTACAAAGATATAGCATTCTGAAAAATAAAATGGGATTTGAACATTTTCATGTACCATGTTCAGTATGGTTGGATATGTCCAAAACCTCTTCAAAGATAAAGACAGAGTTTTGTGAAAAATCCTGATGGGACGCCGTATTATGAGAACATCATCAGCATGCTGTGTTGAGGAAAGAATGGAATGGAGGAAGAATATGAAAGTAGCAGTGACTTATGAGAATGGAGAGGTATTCCAGCATTTTGGAAGGACACCACAGTTTAAGATCTATGAGATTGAAAATGGCGAGGTGAAATCCTCGCAGGTGATAGATACGGGGGAGACCGGACATGGTGCCCTAGCGGGATTTCTGCAGGAAGCAGGAGCGGGTGTAATGATCTGTGGTGGAATAGGAGGAGGAGCAATTAATGCCATGGCAGAATCCGGCATCAAGGTGTATGCGGGTTCATCCGGAAAAGCCGATGAAGTCATTAAATCATATTTGGTAGGCACACTTGCCGAGGTTGGAGAGGCTACATGCGATCACCATGATCATGAACATCATGGCGACCATGACTGTGGACACGGAGGATGTCATCATTAACTTTCAGTTTTATAGACGATGACAAATCGGGATTTGTAAGGGAGAACAATATGAATCACGTTGGAACTATACAATTAGAAACAGACAGGTTGTTATTAAGGCGTTTCACCTTAGATGATGCTGAATCAGTATTCAATAATTGGGCTTCGGATGACGAAGTTACTAAGTATCTGACATGGCCAACACATAAAAGCAAAGATGTTTCCCGTGGATTTATGGATTATTGTGTAACTGTATATGCTAATCCATCCTGCTATCAGTGGGGTATCGAATTAAAAGATACAAAGGAACTAATCGGTAATATCTCTGTTGTTAAAGTAATAGACGAAATCGATAGCTTGGAACTTGGATGGGTAATAGGCAGAAAATATTGGGGAAATGGATATACCGCAGAAGCCGCTTTGAAAATAATAGGGTTTTTATTTAATCAGGTTGGTGCAAACTGTATATATGCGGGGCATGATGTTAATAATCCTAACTCCGGCCGTGTTATGCAGAAAGCAGGCATGAAATTTGAAGGAATATTACGGCAAAGTGGACGAAACAATCAAGGAATAGTAGACATGGCACATTACTCAATCATAAAGGCAGATAGATAAATTCCAAGATTTGTCGGGATTGTTGGAGCATAAAATTGGAAGGATAGTGTACGAAAGGGAAGAAACCCAATGGGTATTGTTTATAAAAAACTGTCGGAGAATGAATTAAGCAGAATTATAAAAATGAGAATAGACCAATTGACGGAGGAATACACATCAGAAGGAAGAACAGTTCCACAGGATGTAGATCTTGAAGCATCGCTTATGGATTTTTATAAAAGAAATTTAGCAGCCGGTACTTATGTTTCCTGGCTGGCATTTGATGGTGATAAGATAGTTGGAACAAGCGGTATGTCCTTCGCAGAAAAGCCGCCGTATTTCACATGCCCTTCAGGGAAATTAGGTATCTTGTCTAGCATGTATACCGATCCGAATTATAGGAGAATGGGTATCGCTACAGAGTTATTGGACAGAGTGGTAAAAGAGGCAAAAGAATATGGATGCGGGACAATTTATATTACAGCATCGGATATGGGTGTAAAGTTATACGAGGCATATGGGTTTAAGCATAACGGAAATTTCATGCAGTACAATTTTAATCAGTGAATTAAACCGGAAGTAAATGGAGAATTACATAAGTGAATGTAATAGATGCAATCTATAAAAGACACAGTTTTATAGACGATGACAAATCGGAACATTATGGATAATAATACTATTGATAACTATCGTTTTATTTGTGTGAAGATTAGAAATTTCTTGCAGGATTATAGTGAAAATGAATGAAGAGATAAATAAAAGTGACAATAAAATCAGGAAGCTATTAATTTACATCATTAGGAATTTAAAAGTGTCCTAAAGTGTAGGAAACGGATATTGAGATTCTTAGGAAAAGGAATTCGTATTCGGATAATATACAGGCCGTAATAACTGCCGAGGATCTGTTCTCATGATAATCACCTTTATATATATAAAAAAACAAGATTTAGGGAATTATAATAATTTATAATGGCAAGAAATTAGAATACAGGGAAGATTTTCATGGTAAACAAGCATTATGGAGTACTGATCCATTCGTGGCTATTACCGGACGTGATAAATACGATATGAGCTTTATAACAAAGGACCGTTTAAGGAATCAATTCCGTTCCGATCTAACTACTGAGTCCAAAATTATCAAAATATTCATTGCTATAGTCACGATGAGCATTTATGATTTTCTGATGGATAAAAATAGTTTGGAAAAATGTTGAGGAACGTTATCCCGTAATGTAATTATAACTTCCAGGATAATGAAATAAGAAAATCGGGATTTGGTGAAGAAAAATGAATTTTTTGACGTATGGTGATAAAAAAAAGCAGTCGATACTACTTATACATGGAATGGCATCAACTGCATTGCTGTGTTATGAGCCTTTATTAGGATATCTAAAAGATTATTATGTTATTCTTGCTGAGGTAGATGGGCATAGTGATAATTTGGGGGAGTTAGATAGTTTAGCTGATAACTGTACTGAAATAGAAGCATTCATTCTCGAGAAGCTTAGAGGAGAACTATATTGCCTGTGTGGATTTTCGATGGGTGGCACTATGGCTGTGGAGATAGTCGGACGGGGCAATGTCAGGATCTCCAAGGTGCTGCTGGATGCTGCATTTCTTATAAAGATGGGCTCTCTTACAAAACTGTATGAGAAATTATTCTGCAAAGGAATTTCACGGATGCAACAGGGGAAGAAGATTCCAGGGCTCTTGATGGATCTAATTATGGGGAAAGATAATAATAGCGTGGTCGAGATGCTTTATCCGGGAGTGACTTCAAAGACGATTACAAATGCGTGTGAATATGTGTACCGATATGATATTCCGGAAGGTATCAGACAATACACCGGTCAGGTTGTATTCTGGCACGGTACAAATGAACCTTATCCAAGGAAAAGCGCTAAACTGTTAAGGGAATATCTTCCCAAGCTGGAAGTGGTTGAATTTGATAATATGGGTCATGGTCAATACCTGCATGAGTACAGCGCGGAATATGCTGCAAAGCTCATCGAGTATCTGGAAGCGTAATACGGAGGTGACAATTTGAAAATACTGATATACGGCGCGGGAGTCATCGGCTCGTTATATGCGGTTTTGTTCTCGAAAAATAAAAACACAGATGTGAGTGTATATACCAGAGGAAAAAGACTTGAAGAACTTTGCAAAAATGGTCTGAGATACTGTGATAAAGACGGTGTTAAGGCCGCGAATGTAAGAATAATTGACGCTGTAAAAGATGATGCTATCTACGATTATATTTTCCTTACGGTAAGAGAAAATCAGTTGTATAAAGCTTTAGAAGAACTTCGTGTAAATATAAGTCAAAATATCGTTACAATGGTCAATTCTATGGACGATTACAAAAAATGGGAGGATATATGCGGAAAGGGCAGGATCATCCCGGCTTTCCCGGGGGCAGGTGGAAGTATTGATGATGGAATCCTTAACGCCGGATTGACACCGGCTTGGATCCAGCCTACGACATTTGGAGAAATATCCGGGAGGAAAACAAAGAGGACATCAGAATTAAGCAGACTGTTTCACAACTCGCATATACCGTATCAGATAGTTTCTGATATGCACTTATGGCAGTTATGCCATCTGGCAATGGTCGTACCGATAGCGGATGCTTATTATGAGTCAGAGAATCCCGAAAATGCCGGAGCAGATCGCCGGTTGATGTTAAAGACGGCAGGCAAGATCAAGAGAAATATGAAGTGGCTGAAAAATCATGAAGGAAAGCTCAGTCCAAAGAAATTTTATATGTTTACATCAGTTCCCAAAAGACTGATTGCAGTAGGACTTACAATTACATTCAAGAGTGAATTTGGTGACAGATTTATGTACCGTCACTCCATGAAGGCTCCTGATGAAATGAGGGAATTGCACAGGAAGTTCTATAGATATATAAAAGACAGATCTAAAAAAGCGTAGTGAGGTGAATGTCTTGAAAACTGTTAAAAAGAATCTATACATTTGCCTAGATGAATGATAGAGCGTTATCTCGGAATATTATTTTGGAAAAGAGGAAATGAAAACTACAACAATACAGCGTAAAAGCGTCTATGAGTACAAACTTGTAGGCGCTTTTTTATGCATAAAAAGTCTATCAGCAGAGATATTATAGATATTCAAGTAAAAAAACTTTAAGGCTTGACATTTTCATAGAAAGCATGCTATATTAAAAGTGAGGAATATCTCACTTATTAAAAAAAACGGAGGCTGTAAGAATGGATATATTAAAGCCAACAGCAGTTATAGGTACAAATGCGTGGGGAGGCGCTCTATATGAGAAAGCTATTAGAGGAAGTGCAGTTGATAACGATGTTTTAAGAGATGCCATGAAAATGGCAAGAGAGAAGGATATCCCGATATATGATCTGGCACGTGACTATGGACTTGGCAAGGCTCAAAAAATGATGGGAGATTTTGGAACGGATGATATAATAATATCAGCTAAGTACACTCCATTTACTCATTATAAACCGGGATGTGTCAGGAAATCCCTAATGAAGGATCTGGATGACTTTAAGAGAGAATATGTGGATATCTACTGGCTGCATCTCCCTACAGATATAGAAAAACATCTTAATGAGATTATAGAATTATATAAAGAAGGAAGGATAAGATATATCGGTGTATCGAACTTCACTCTTGAAGAATGTAAGAAATCGAAATGTATTCTGGATAAGGCAGGTATTCCACTCTATGGAGTTCAGAATCATTACAGTATCATTTGCAGAGATTGGGAGAAAAATGGACTGCTTCAGTGGTGCAAAGAGAATGGAATATCATTTTGGGGATGGGCTGTTTTAGAAGAAGGACTTTTGGTAGATCCCAGGATCCCAAAGAAATCCACGATAAAGTTTGCTTTTGGCAGAAGGATAAAAAAGCTTACTGAACTGTATAAAGTAATGATCAAGGTTTCAGAACGTCATAATATAAAGGTTCCGCAGGTAGCTATGGCTTTTTGTGCAACTAAGGGAGTTGTACCAATGTGTGGTTGCAGGAAACCTGATCAGGTTTCAGAACTTGCAGAAGCTGCTCGAGTAGTACTCACAAGTGGGGAGATAAAAAGACTGGAGGAAGCAGCAGATAGAGCAAATGTGAAAATAATGGGAGCGGATATATTCAGACCATTTGTACTAAAGTCTAAGAAGAGGAAATAAGCATTTTTATGAAACAAAGAAGAACTGACAAGAATATAGTTCAAAAAAGAGCCTTGGAGACAAGAGAAAAACTCCTTAAGTCTGCACTTAAGCTTTATACTGAAAAAGGATATCACAGTACTACGGTTGATGAGATTGCAAAAAATGCCGGACTGTCAACGGGAGTTGCCTATCGGTATTTTAAAAATAAGAAGGACGTGCTTCTTGCGGCAATAACCTATGGATTTTCTGTGATAAAGGAGCTGGCAGGAATTGAAGAGGCGGATTTTTTTAAAACTGATCTGGAAAATACACTTACTGCATTTGAAAGAATACATACTGAGTATTATGCATTCCATGAAGAGCTGGAGGGGCTTAGGCATAGTGATAGTGACGTAGGAAAACTGTATGATGAATTTACGAAAACCGCAATTCAAAATGTGTATGAAAATCTTCCGGAAGAAATACGAAAAAAACCGGACTCGCTAGAGAATCTATATATTGCCATTGGGATAATGGAGAACTATTGTCATACATATATGCATAATAGACTAAGTAAAAGCCGACTTAAGGTTATGAGAAAAAATGTTATCAGAACAGTTGAAGAAGTCCTAAATTAACATACATCGATTCGCCCTTACAGGGATGATGTAACAACATTCAATGACATCATAATCCGGTCAGTGAGGAATCCAGAAAGAAATCCGATAATGACATTTGAGCCGATTTGTGATATACTGTAGATTACAGTGGCGAAGTAAAAGAAGGAGCGCATGTGCCTTTTTTAGGAGATGGATGGCGTATGGCTGAAAATGCAGGATAGTAAATCGGTGTGCTTTTACGGCATCGGAGATGAAGGAAGTAGAGAATGAATACGAAGCATTTAAGTAGGCGAATTAGCTTAGGATTATCATTATTGTTAGGAGGATGTCTGATGTTTTCTTTATTTGGATGTGGAAAAAGCTTTCAGAAACTGGATGGTGACGGCATGGTATATAAACCTGCGTATGTCAGTATATCACAGGACGAGGCCAAGCTTATGATGAAAGATGATAACGGTCACATTATCGTAGATGTGCGCAGAGCTGATGAATATGCACAGGGTCATATCCCAGGAGCAATACTGATTCCTAATGAGAGTATTACCGACACTCCGCCGGAAGAGTTGCCGGACAAAAATCAGATCGTACTGGTTTATTGCCGAACCGGCAGAAGAAGCAAGGAAGCATCGCAAAAGCTGGCAGACATGGGATATGTGAATGTCTATGAGTTTGGCGGAATAGAGGACTGGACTGGAGAAATCGTCACGGAAGAGGCGGGTGATAATTCCGGTGGTGAGAAAGCAAAACTTAGCTTTGAGTCCTTTGATGGAGGTGGCCCTGATTTTAATGTAGTGATTGCCGACGAAGGCATTGTTTCCTACGAAACCGAGGTGAAATATCATAGATCTGATCACATGGAAATGCCCGGCTCTGGTTTTGATAAGATCATAACTTTTACCGGAATAAAACCGGGTGAGACGACGCTGGTTGTAGAGGAAAGGTCACCTATAGCTGATAATCTTGATCACAAATACAGAGTGACAGTGGATGAAGAGCTTAATGTACAGATTGAGCTGCTGTCTGTAAAAGATATAAATGGAGATGCAGGTGAAGGTATGATTCTGGTGATTGATGGTGAAGAATACCCGGTTGAATGGGAAGAAAATGAGTCAGTAGAAGCATTGAAGGAACTGTGTCCGCTGACTGTGAAGATGTCTATGTATGGCGGATTTGAGCAGGTTGGCTCCCTTGGTGAAAGCCTGCCGAGAAATGATGAGCAGATCACGACCGAATATGGAGATATCGTCCTGTATTCCGGGAACCAGATTGTAGTCTTTTATGGTTCAAACAGCTGGGCATATACGAGGCTTGGACATATTGACATGACACAAGAGGAATTAACTGAACTATTGGGTAATGGCGATGCAGAGATAAACTATCGAGTAGGAGAGACTTATATTCAAGTTTGACCGAAGAAAGGTTATGAGTGGAATGATCCTTGGAACATCAATGCTTTTTCGCATGGGCGACCGTAATCTGCTTCTTTATGACAATGATTACCGGATATAAGAAAAAATGATGGGTGCATAGGTGGTTTTATGCGAATATCGGAAAGCTGTGCAAAGTGCCTGTATGACAGGCAGAAGAATAAAACTGATAACGAAGCATACCTGAGCGAGATCAGGGAGTTACTTGATAATCGCAAGGAAACGGATACCAGTCCATACATGGTATATCTCTTTAATGAAGTACACGAGAGATATTTTGGTGCCGGAGCAGATTATAAGGATATAAAAAAGTCCTACAATGATCTCGTCCTTGGCATGGAGGACAGGCTCCGAAAGGAAATAGAAGGTTCGACGGATCCGCTTGCCAAAGCTCTTATCATGGCACGGATCGGTAATTATATAGATTTCGGAGCTATGAATCATGTGGATCAGAATGAATTTATGACACTCTTCAAAGATACAGAAATGCAGGAAAGAGATATTCCGGTATATAAAGAATTCTTAAAAGAATGTGCAGAAGGCAGTTCATTTCTTCTTGCATGTGATAACTGCGGAGAAATCGTGCTGGATAAGCTGATGCTTGAGCAGCTTGCAAAAAGATTTCCTCATTTAAAAATCCGCGCACTTGTCCGAGGTAAAGAAGTTTTAAATGATGCAACTTCAGAAGATGCATATTATGTCGGACTTGATAAGTTTGCTGAAATTATTTCAAATGGAGATGCTGTTGCCGGAACCATATATGATATGTTGCCGGAAGAAGCAAGGAAAGCGCTTGATGAAGCAGATGTGGTCCTTGCAAAAGGACAAGGTAATTATGAATCCATGTCAGGACAAGGGCTTCGTGTATTCTACGCCTTCCTTTGCAAATGTGATCTGTTTATCAACAGATTTAATGTTCCGAAACTTACCGGAATGTTTGTTCAGGAAAGGTAAATTAACGAAGCCGAAATCCTTTATATAGTATTAGATCTAAAATATAGGTATGAAAATGCAGGATGCTACAGTAAGTATGCATCCGCTTATCAGAAATGATCCGAATAAAATATTTGAAAAAATAGCGACAGCTTTGTCGGTTTTTTCATCGATATATCGACTGATTCGAATTTCTTCCTTAGGAGAGAAGTTTGAATCAGTTATTTTATTTACATCGTCTAATGATATGAAAAGTTGTCTTGTTTCGCCCATTGTCGGATTTTTCAAAGCACGAGTGAAAATATTTTTATCAAGAAGCATTCTTTCTCCGTTATAAAAAACTTCGTAAATCGGGCACTGTGTTTTTTTGTATCCGGATCCGGAAGATTTGAAGTCTATACATTTTCCGGAAATCTCATATGTACAGATTTTCCGGAGTTTCTTTGCGGAGATATGACAATATATAAGCATAAATCCGCCTACTATAGTAAATGTTATTCCGGCAATAAGCGGGATGGCATTTACCATCTTATCAAATACATCCTTTGGTCCGAGCTTGCTCATCAAACCGTATATTATGCAAGAGGTTCCTGCTAGCACAAATATACTTCCGAGCCACCAGCCATTTTGTTTTTCGGCAACAATTGCCATGATTGCGATCATTCCCATTATGGTGAAAAACTGTCCCAGAATGATCAGGAATAACCAGGTCTTACCGCTTTTTGCTTCATATACACTGAGACAGATCGATCCGATGAGCCATATCAGAAACAGTAATGAAATAATAAGCAGTGATGCGTTTCTTTTGTTCTCTTTCATTTTATTTATTTCCCCTTTAAATAAATACTAATACTTATTATACCATAAATTTAGAAAACTTCTGAAACTCTTTCTTTCATTGAATCTTTGTAAATAATATAGCTGTTTATTACAGGAGTGCTGAAATCAAGAAGAGGAATCTCACGTAATTTTTTCTCACCGATATATGTTTCGGCCATGTGTTTAGGAAGAAATGTATAATTATTCTGTCCCACAAGGTAAGGCACGATCTTCATGCAGTCATCTATTTCCAGTTCAAATTGATGGAATCTCGGAAAAAGATTTCTGATAAACTGACCGACGTCACGAAGGGCGAAATTACACATAAGATAATTGATTTCTGTTAGCTTTTCGGCAGTTATACCCTTTGCATATTTTTTATTGTTTCGATCTGTTACAAGAACGAGAGAATCCTGCTTATATAATTCTGAATGATAAGATAATTTGCTTAGTGGAATATATTAGAATACCACATCAAGAAAAGCACCCTGTAACTGCTCTATAAGATGATTTGAAAGACCGATGGAAATCCTGAGAGAATTATCGGGATTATTTTTTTTGTATTTGAGGATCAGAGAAGCAAGATGACCTTCGTAAATGGAGTCAGT
>JAEEGF011935137.1_pt1 | contig 14145 bp, 9 predicted proteins | sample 9134171 | NCBI WGS metagenome assembly JAEEGF01 (sample SAMN16246542, study PRJNA631951) | gut metagenome | biome: gut microbiome; feature: rumen; material: AP-attached | host: Bos | place: Iran: Karaj | collected 2018-10
AGACGCCGTATGTCTGAAATACAGTGTTATACTTCTTTGCTACAGTGAAGTAATCTCTTCCGTGGAAAGGTGAAAGGATGCTGAAAAACTCCTGCACAACGGATACACCGTCAGAAACTCGTGTCTTAGCGCTTTTATACTCATCTAAATCAGACGGCTGACTGTTAGATAAACCATATGTACGAATCTTACCTTCTTTGATAAGATCTTCAAGAGCGCCTACAGTCTCTTCAACCGAGAAGTCCTTACATACATAGTGTACGATTATCGAATCTATATAATCGGTTCCCATTCTTCTTAAGGAATCCTCTACGTCTCTTTTAACCGCAGTTGCACGGGTATCATTATTAACCGTGTAACCGTCTCTTGAATAATGGAAGTTTCCGCCTTCATTTCTCCAATTTAACGAGCACTTGGTCTGAAGGATGAACTTATCACGTCTGCCTTTTAAAGCTGCGCCAAGAAGTTCTTCACTTACACCTGTGCCGTATACCGGCGCGGTATCTATATAATTGATTCCGTTATCAAGGCACACATCAAGAAGGCGTATTGCGTCCTCCTTGGTTGAATTCTTGTCGGACCATACACTTCCGCCGCCAAGTCCCCATGTGCCGAGTGCCACTACGGAAACGTCTATATCCGTATTGCCTAATTTCTGATATTTCATTGTAATTATCCCCCTAAAATACTTGGTTACTTAATAGTAACACAAAAGTACCGCCGATACAATTCGGCGGTACTTGTATATTGTCTTATTTATCTCCGGTAAGCTTGTTAACAACAATCTTAGCTGCACGCTTAATTGCGTAAGGTCCAACCTTCTTAAGCTTATCCTCGGCACGTACCATTGTACTTGCTTCAGGGAATTCGCGAGTTAAATGAATTGCATCGAATTCGCACTTTGTAGTACATAATCCGCAGCCGATACATCTGTTCTCATCTACTGTTGTAGCACCGCAGCCCAAGCATCTGTTGGCTTCAGCCTTAACCTGCTCTTCGGTAAGTGTGAGTCTTAAATCTTCAAATGTATCCTTTGCAATTCCTGCCTTCTTACCCGGTATCTGACGCTTGGCATTATCAAAGTTCTCAACCAGGATATCATCCTTATCAAGTTCGATGAACTCTCTTCTGTCTCTTGCAAGATCGAGTCTGTTACCCGGATGAACGAATCTGTGCATTGAAACTGCTGCTTCTCTACCGCCCGCAATAGCATCGATTGCAAAGCGAGGTCCTGTAAATACATCACCGCCTGCAAATATATCAGGCTCTGCTGTCTGCAGGGTAAGAGGATCTGCAATAATACCACCGTTAGGTCTAAGCTCAACCTTGGTACCCTTAAGAAGATCACCCCATACAATTGACTGACCGATTGAAAGAAGAATATTCTCGCAGTCAATTGTTATTGTATCATTCTCATCATACTGAGGATTAAACCTTCCGGTCTCATCCTTAACGGATGTACACTTCTTGAAGATAATACCCTTAACATGTCCGTTCTCCGTAAGGATTTCCTTAGGGCCGTAACTATTGATGATTTCAATTCCTTCTTCTCTTGCTTCTTCTACTTCATCCTTAGCTGCAGGCATCTCGTTCGGTCCCTCAAGGCAAAGCATTGTAACCTTAGAAGCACCCGCACGTACTGCGGTTCTTGCAACGTCTATAGCAACGTTACCACCACCGACAACTACTGTTGCGCCGTTAAGCTTAACAGAGTGATCCTGATTAATCTTTCTTAAGAAATCAACACCGGTCTCTACACCTTCGGCATCCTCACCCGGAACTCCTGTCTTTCTACCGCCCTGACATCCTACTGCAATAAAGAATGCCTTGTATCCTTCTTTTCTTAAAGACTCAATCGTAACATCCTTACCTACTTCAACGCCGCACTTAAACTCGATACCCATCTGACGCATTACATCAATCTCGGCATCAATTACGTCCTTCTCAAGACGATAGCTTGGAATACCGTTCATAAGCATACCGCCCGGGCGCTTTTCCTTCTCAAATACGGTTACAGGGTAACCGTCTCTTCTAAGGAAATAAGCTGCTGCAAGTCCTGCAGGACCGCCACCGATTATTGCCATCTTATAATCATCCGACCACATACCGCCGTCGTGCTTCTCGCACAACGGAACGTATCTATCTTCCTTCTTAAGGTCAATGGATGCTATAAACTTCTTAATCTCATCTATTGCAAGAGGCTTATCGATTGTACCTCTTGTACAAGCATCTTCGCAGCGTCTGTTACAGATTGCACCGCAGATCATAGGAAGCGGATTGTCCTGCTTAATAAGCTTTAATGCGTCCTCGTATCTTCCTTCCGCAGCCATCTTGATATAACCCTGAACTGACAAATGTACAGGACATGCTGTCTTACAAGGTGCTGTACCTGTATCGTAACAGTTAATCTTAGCATCGTCACGATAATTATAATTCCACTTATCAGGCCCCCACTTATTCTTATCCGGAAGCTCTGTCTTAGGATATGTAACTGTAGAACCGTCCTTCTTGCAAAGCTTCTGTCCGAGCTTAGCTGCACCTACAGGACATACCTCTACGCACTTACCGCAGGCTACGCACTTCTCCTTCTCAACATGCGCACGATATGCGGATGCAGACATATTAGGTGTATTGAATAACTGTGATGTACGAAGCGCATTACATACGCCCGGTGCACAGTTACAGATCGCAACTATCTTGCCTTCGCCGTCGATATTGGTAATCTGATGAACGTATCCGTGACGTTCAGCGCGCTCCAATATCTCGTAAACTTCTTCCTTGGTGATGTAATGACCGATTCCACGGCTGTCCATATATTCAGCCATATCGCCCATACCGATACAGTAATCACCGCGAACCTCGCCGCTACCTTCACCTCTCATTGTCTGCTGCTTTCTGCAGGAGCACTCGGAGATACCGTACTTATCATACATATCAATCCAACGTGAAAGATGCTCTACAGGAACCGACTGATTCTCAAGGCTTATTGCCTTCTCTACAGGGATTACATGCATTCCGACACCGGCGCCTCCCGGAGGTACCATCTGTGTAATACCCGCAAGCGGAAGCTGTGTCATTAAGTTAAAGAATGTGGCAAGCTGTGGGAATTCATCCGTAAGCTTATCCTGCATCATCATAAATTCCGCAGAACCCGGAACGAAAATCGGGAGCTCATACTGAAGATGCTTGTCCTCTGTCTTCGCCCTATTCATCTCGATGATACCGATCCACTTAAGGCGGTCTACCATCTTCTGCGCGTCCTCAACGGACATATTATTCATCTTGGCAAGTTCCTCAATGCTGTAAGGAACTCTTGTCTTCTTAAAACTAAGTAAAAACTTGACCTGTTCTTTATTAAGAATCATATCAAGCATCCAATACTCAGGGTCTCTGTTGTTAATCTTACCGGTAAGCTTCTTAACATAGCGGTCCGTAATAAGTGTCGCAAGCTTTAATACCAGTTTCTCCTTCTCAGGATCTTCTGCTACATAGTTAGGGTCTTGCCAATAATCACGCTCGTTGATCATCGGATCGCCTATTTTCCATTCATCCATGCTTCTACCCATGAACTTACCTGCCTCTCTTAATATTCGTTTATATCATATGCCAATAGCTATGCTATCTCATTTGTCAATTATATCATATTATATCAGTGAATTCTATTTAATTATACTTTCTGCAAAATGAATCCTTTTTAACAAACTGCACAAGTATCGAAATACTATTACACGCATATACAAAAATAGCCGAAAGGGCGGATTCTACCCTCTCGACTATTCTATAAAGGTGACATTGGATTATTACTTTACTTCGACGTAATAAAGAATCATCTTATTACTGTCGTATATCGAAATCACGAACTTATTGTCGCCGTCTTTCGTAAGTACCGAAGAATCATACTTATCCTCTGCACTTCTGTCCAGATTACGGAAATAATAGTAACCTATCTCCGCATCAGGAATAATCGTTGTTAAAAGCTCTTTCAATTCAGTGCTCATAGGAAGCGCGTTCCAGTGCTCTGCATTCTTTATAAGTTCTTCTAACCCATTATCCTGGTATACGATTGTTGAAAGCGCATTGCCGCTGTCTTCAACAAAATAATTACTGTAACGCTCTGAGGCCGCATTAACATCAACGCCTATCTCCTTGGATATAGCTTTCTTGTTAATGCTGTCCTGCTTCTTGCCGCAGCCCGCAAAAGTTCCTGCCACAATGGTTACGACAAGCAGCACACATAAGATTTTCTTAAAATTTCTCATCATTTCAAAAACCCCTGTCAAATCTCTATATATAATTCTATTATTTTAAGTAAAACTAACAAGGTACCATAATTTCAATCGTGGGTTATGAAATGTGGTCCCCCGTTCTTCCAAACAATAATTCCACATAAAAAAGAAGCAGCCTTTTCGGCTACTTCTTTGTGTCATTATATCTTATTATTATCTCTTCTCCGGCATTCTCGCCCCAAAGCTCTATATCACTTGAATCTGTCTTAAGCTCAGAGGAATGAGCTTTTATAAACTGGAGCGCTCTTTCCAAGTCTTCAGCACCGCTTCGTAAGCCCGGGCGATATATAAGCACAAATACATTACAGCCTTGCTTACTTAATTCCAATGCCTTCGGAAAAGCGTCTGCCAGAGCGGATACATATGTAAAGCCGCCTGCCGGAACGCAAATAGCAGTCTTCGAATTTTCCTTTCCGCGTAAGAAGAATATGCCGGTATCGGCTTTCTCCGCATCTTGCGCTTTTTCCTCATCAGAATATATATCAAAGAATACGGATTCTCCTGCATCTGCGCTTTTTGCCAGGGTATTAAGAATCTCAACCGTTGTATCAGAATTAATCTCGTCACACTTAACCATCGAGATACCGTTAAGCCTTGTACCGCTATAGTATCTGTCGTCAAGTGGGAAAAGAAGGCGTCCAAAGTCCTTAAACGAAGGATAGTTGACGACATCCTTGATGCTTGTTGTTCTGTCAAAAGCTGCGTCCTTATTTGCTGCATCACGTTTTAATATGTCATTAAGAATAATCGGCAACGCATTGTAAAGGTACTCCTGCACATCTGAATAAGTGTGCTTTCCACCGTTCTTCTCGTAGAATACGTAATGCTCCGGAGTAAAGGTATTGCGCTTAAGTAGTTCCTTTGAGAATTGATAGGACTGCTCGCCGAACCAGTCGTTCGTTCCTACCGTGTGATATATGAAATACCCTCTTTCATCAAGCCCTTCGCTCTCTACAAGATTCTCGACAAAGTCGGCATTCTTCTCAACCTGATAATCTTCGTACGTACCGTAATACCAACACGAAGCGCTCATCGGGATAAAGTATCGTATGTAATCGTAGTCATAACAAAATTCAAGCCATGTTGTAACAGAGCCTAACGAAAAGCCACCGAATACACGATGGTCTCTCGACGCTTTTAATGCTTCTTCCGTAGTATCTTCCGCATATGTGTGATACTTTCCCTCAATAAAAGGCATCAGATAATTCTCAAAATCCAGATGAAAATATCTAAGGTCATTAATTGAGCCCTCGAATTCCGTATCACTGTTCTCGCAGTAAAATGACGGAGAAACTAAAATAACAGGCGGAATATCGCCGTTCTTTATAAGATTATCGATTATATTCTTAGTCTCCGGATATTTAAAGAACTCGCCTGCTTCTCCGCCGAGGCCATGCATAAGATAGACTATGTTATACCTTGTCTCGGTATCATTCTCGTCATAATCCGGCGGAAGATACACATAGACGGTCCTTTCTATTACCGCATTATCTCTAGCATAATCACGCGATTCGTAAGTAAGTTCTTCCACCTTGCTCTTTAACGTAGAAGCTTTTTTATAACTATCGGGCAAAGTCTCGGTATAACCCGTCTGATTAAGTTCACCGATTGCAGGAACTTTTATACCACGGGCATTACCGCTTGCTCCCCCTCCGTTACATGCAGTAAAAAGCACCAATATTAAGATTAAAAGCGCTGACACGCATCTTTTCTTCATTTCCAAGTCCTCATGTTATATCATACCGATGGTCTTAAGAACAACTATCCATACAAATATCGTACCGATAGAGCAAATTGTAGTAACCGCAACGAATTCGCCCGCCAAATCTCCGTCTCCGCCCATACTCTGTGCCATTGCATAAGATGATACCGCAACAGGCGTTGCAAATGCAGAGAATGCCGCAAACAATTCTTCATTACGTATATTAAGAAGGTACATTACGTACATCATAATTCCCGGAATAATGATAAGCTTTAAAACAGTACCGATTGCAAGAACTTTTGCGTTCTTACGCATGCTTGATACATGAAGTGTTCCACCGAGTACGAATAACGAAAGCGGTGTCGCCATTGCGGAAAGCTGATCAATAGGCTTAACAAAGGCATGCGGCATCGTAATAGGCAAGATATTAAAGAGCATACCGAATATCGCACCTACTATGATCGGATTCTTAAGGATATTCTTGATTATCTCAAGAGGCTTAACTCTACCGCCTCTGTAGTACTCAAGAATTGCTACGCAGCATATGTTATAAAACGGCACAATAAAGGCAACCAATATGCTTGCTTTCAATGCGCCTATATCACCGAACACGCTCTCGACAAGCGGAATAGCATACAGAACCGAGTTACTTCTTAAAATTGCCTGTATAATAACACCTCTTCTGCTGTTCTCTTTCTCAAATATCGGAACAAATATTAATAAAAGCGCAAGAAGTATAGTTGTCGCGATAACCGTAATTAATACATATGTACCACCGTTTAACGTGGAGAAATCCACATCGTAGAGATTCGCGAACATGATAAACGGGAAAAATACCTTAAAAACAATACCGTTAAGTTTCTTAAGGTACTCTTCCGTAACAATTCCACGTTTCTTCGAGATTGTGCCAAGAAGCACATATACAATAAACGGAACGACCGCAGTCGCAGCCACATTAAAATTCTCCAGCATGATTAACATCCTTAAATTTTTAAATAAAAGTTATATCTTTGAGTCTATTTTAATTATATTTAATCTACGCGATTCTTAGTAGTTACATACACATGCACTATTCCAAATATAACCGCAAATACTATAAGGAGAATATGCCCTAGTGTAATTCCGCACAGCAAGAATATAGCTGTCGGAATAACCGCTAATGCTATCTGTTCCCGGAATCTTGGTTTTATAAAATATAATACCCATACTACCCAATATAAAAGTATCAGCGCAGGATTACCAAACAGATACACAAAGAATAATCCCAAGTCAGAAAAACAAAATTCAGGAACTCCAACGTTAACTACCATAAAGAACATTGAGCCGTATCTTCCGATCTGCTCCAATATATTCATAACAGTATTGGTGCACTTATTCTTCTGTCCTTTTCCTTTTGTAAAAGCATATATGATATTTGGTATCAGAATAAGAATTAAAATTATTAAACCAAATATATTTAACCAGCCTATTCCCAACTTGCCGGCCAAGAATATAGCGGTTGGCCCATCTGTCCCACCGATAAAATAGTTCTCCATCAATCATTCTCCCTAAAACACATTCCTTCTACCATCATCCTATACATTTAAACTAATTCTATCATATCATTGATTATAATCCTATATACTATCTCATTAAATGCGCTCAAATTACCAAAACTACGTACTATTATTATTTATTTCCACACAATACGTAGGTGATTTTTGAACCTCTACGTACTAACACTGCTTTTTCACCCATTAGTCCGTGTCTATTTTAAAAGGCCTTACGGACTATATTTTTAATTCCGCGCTTTAGTACGTACTCTTTTAAGATTACCTTACGGACTAAAAGTGTTTTTTCACCCGTTAGTCCGTGTCTATTAAATTTGACCCTACGTACTACATGAACCTATTGCTCTTATGGTACGTAGTCCGCGACTTTCCAGCTGCGTACCAAATTTCAATTTAAGTATTTGGTCCGTAAAAAATTTGAAGATTCAAAAATCTGCAAACCCTTATAGAAATGAGGTTCCCGGTGCCATCAAAGCAAGGGAACCCCATAATGAACCATGCCTCTAAGAAAACTAATTCGCATTTTCATTTATTGGATATTCATCAATTAGATATTTTATATTTAATAACTCAGTTACCATCAATCTAAGTCGGTTGTCCCTTATAACCTGGCAACATTCCTCATCTTGTAATACTTTACTCTCAATTCTATATAATCTTTCCGTTAACACCAGACACTTATCTACATGTTTGGAAAACTCATGTCCAAAGCGCTCTTCAATACTTCCTGCCGTTTCGTTTATAAGTTTTTTCAAATTATCAGTATCCATCGCCTCTATTGAGTAGTCTTCTATAGCATCTTCGAAATCATCTATATACTCCGGACAAAACATCCATGATTCAATCCTATACTCTGCACCTTCACTGTCCGTTCTCCCTTCTTCAGCAAACGAAATACCACTTGTAATTACATATTCAATGGATGATAGTATACAGGCAAAGTATTTAGCTTTCTCACTAACCATTTCTGCAGATATTGGTTTGTACATACTTCCCAAAATAAACCCGAATCCGCCATATAAACTACCATTTATATTAAGTTCCTCTTGAAAATACTCATGCCACAAATCTACAATTTCCTTAAGTTCATTGTAAATAGATTCATCCAATTCGTTTTCCAACGCAGCTAAAGTATAGTCAATCTGATTATCCCATACAAAACATTTATCAACCAGATCAATATATATCTGCAATACCGGTGCTTCATAATCAATTATATAGTTTATATCAATAGGATTTTCTGCTATTATTCTATAAAACGCATTATCCTCCGAAATGAAATACACTTTCCTCTGAGAATCTCCTTGAATACTATCTTCCTTGTCAGAGTCATCCTCAGATTCCATTGAACTGCTCTCATCCACTTCAGAATCACTCTTGAACCCGGAAGAGGCGCTCTCTTCGTTATTTCCGGCGCATCCGCATAATGTAATTAACATGATTATAAGAATTATCTTAATTATTATTTTTTTCATAATACACTTGCTCCTTATATAAAGCGCATAAAAGCTCATCTTCCGAGAATATATTATACGGAAGATAGGACTTGAAGATTGAACTTTAAAAAAATACCGCAGGAAGGAGGCCTTCCGGCATCGCTTTCGTCTTCAACTCAAGAGAAAACCCACGCAAAATCCATTTTTATAAATCCAGACTATCCTCATTAAGAAGAAACTCAAATAAACTCATTATAGTAATTCCCTGCTCATTTCTCCATATCTTTGAATTACCATTGACTATTATTATTTTCTTAAATGAATCTGCAATCTTAACAAGCGGCGCTTGTTCTTGAGCTATTTTGTCCTTATCCGGTAATGCATATGCTGACTGAATATAATATCTCTTGCTTCCCTTATTTATTACAAAATCCACTTCAAGTTGTTTTCGTACTCTCTTACCATTATCATCAGCTCTTATTTCAACAATTCCCACATCTACGTTAAAACCACGATAAATCAATTCATTATATATCACATTTTCCATGATATGAGTTTCTTCATGCTGTCTGAAATTTAATAATGCATTTCGAAGTCCGATATCCGTATAATAGTATTTTGACGGTGTACTAATATATTTTCTTCCCTTAATATCATATCTTTCGGCTTTCTGTATCAAGTAGCTTTCCTGAAGATATCTCATATAATTAGTAATTGTCGGCATTGAAACACCTTTCCGCCCGGAGCTACGGAATGTATCAAATATTTTCTGCGGATTAGTCAATGACCCAATAGCAGAAGCAAGTAGTTTCATAAGCTCTTCCATCCCAGCTTCATCACTAATATCATGTCTTTCACACATATCGCGAAGATAGATCTCACCATTAAGCCTATCTAAATATGCTACTTTCGATTGTTCGTCTACTTCAGCTAAAATATGTGGAAGTCCACCATAGTAAATATAATCTTCCCAAGCTTCAAACTTATTCTTTCCTGACGCAGGTAAGTACTCTGAAAAAGAAAGCGGCGCAACATGAATCTCATCTCCTCTTCCTCTGAATTCCGTCATAATATCCGATGATAAGAACTTTGAATTACTGCCGGTAATATATACATCTACGTTTTTTCTTCTTAGAAGCCCATTTAATACGCCATACAATCTTATAGGTATATCTGGATTTTTCAATTCTTCCCTTGTGATTGCGTACTGTGCCTCATCTATAAAAACATAATACTTCTCGTTATCATCGATTATTCTGCTTTTTATATACTCGGATAATTCATGAGGATTACAATAAGCCGCATATTCCTCATCATCTAATGGAATTGCAATAATATTCTTCTTATCAATCCCCGATTCTAAAAGATAATTATAAAAAAGCTCAAATAAAAGGTATGACTTCCCGCACCTTCTAATTCCTGTAACTACCTTTATTAAGCCGTTATTCATACGATTTATCAATTGATTTAGGTATTTATCTCTTTTTATTACCATTCGCATTCTCCACTTTAATTTTTTGGTATCTGTACCGTTTTTCTAAAGTATAATACTGTTCTACTTAATTTGCAACATCATTTTAGTTTTTCGGTACTTTTGCCGCTTATCTAAAGCACGCCCTCCGGCACCCCAAGCCCCTTTAAAAAACGTTGATCTTTCGTCGCACCAAAAAAGGCCAAGGATCCTTGATATCACATGGTTTCTTGGCCTTTTTACATGCTTATGCGGAAGATGGGGCGCACGAGGTCCGGTGGACCTCGGATTTGCGCCGACCGGAGCGAAGCGGAGAATGAACATGTGTTCGATGGAATAATCAAATAACGAAAGGAGTTTTCGGCACTGCCTTTTCATCGGACCCAACATAAAGACCCAAAAGGACTCCCGCCTACCGCTTTTAAATGCAGTAATTTAAAGGGGCTCCGAAGAGCCTTTTTTCATTTCTTTGAATTATCTCCCATCAACCATTCAGCTGCATCAATTATCCTAATTCCCTCGTACTGATACTCAGGTTGATAAGTTCTTGCAATTATCATTTTAGGATATGCATCAGCAATTTTGATTAAAGGAGCCACTTCCCGCTCAAAGGTCTTAGGCTCACTTATGTCATAAGAAACCTGAATGTAAACTCTATTCCCTTGTTTCATTGCTACAAAATCAACTTCTTTGTCACCTACGACACCTACGTAAATCTCGTAGCCTCGCCTTATTAATTCAATTGCAACTATATTTTCAAGTACATGACCATAATCCATATTCTTTGTCCCAAGTCTTGCATACTTAAAGCTATGATCAGACAAATAATACTTATCTTCTGAGTTCAGATACTTTTTCCCTTTTATGTCATATCTTCTGACACGATAAAAAGCATATACCTTACATAGATACGTAATATATTGCCCGATAGTTTTATGATCAGCAATGTTTTTCCCTGCTGCAAGAGAATCTGTTATCGATCTTATTGATACCGCATTACCGATGTTATCCATCATGAAATCTATAAGTGCGCTTAGTATTGGTTCATTACGGACTTTATACCTCTGGACTATATCTCTTACTACCAATGCATTCAACACTTCAGTATTGATGTATCTGTACTTTTGGCTGATATCCTTATAAAGATATGATCCTGCCATACCGCCCTCAGTAATATAGTTTGTCAAGCCCGCATTAATATTGTCTGTTGGGAAATAGGTAACATACTCAGTAAACGAAAACGGAAGAATATGCATTTCGTATGTTCTTCCCACAAACAATGTTGCCAGATCGCTGCTTAATAGAAATGCGTTCGATCCTGTTACATAAATATCATATTTTTCTTTTGCATGCAGACTATTGATTGCTTTTTCAAAATGATCGCACATCTGAATCTCGTCAATCAAAACATAGTTATTTACCCCTATCGAGTATTTATTCTCCACATATGACTCAAGTTTATGGTACTCAAGCAAATCCTCAAATTCAGTAATATTAAAATTTATATGGATTATGTTTCCACTCGGGTCCACTTTTTTTATAATATCAACTATCGCATCCATCAACTTGGATTTTCCTGATCTTCTGATTCCTGTGATAACTTTAATGTCAGGAATATTCATTAATGCAGTTAACTCGTCAATATAGTTTTTTCGTAGAATCAGTTTCATAAATATATCCCCCTCTTCACCAAAATAATACCATTCTTATTCCCCAAAATCAAGGATTCTTTGTTTTTGGGGAATTGAATGTTTGGAGTTATAACTTTTAAAATCCATTTTTTAATCAGACTTAGGTTCCGGGACCCACGGGGACCCAAGCCAACCATTAAAAAGCGTTGATTTTTCGTTGCATAAAAAAAGCCTTGAACCCTTGATATCACAGGGTTTCTCGGCCTTTTTTTATCACTACGGCGTACGGGGTGAGTGTGGTCCGGTGGACCACAAGGTACGAACCGACCGAGTCGAAGACGAGACTTTGAATGTGTTCGATGGAATAATCAAGTAACGAAAGGAGCTTTCAGCACTGCCTCTCCATCGGACCCAACATATAGACCCAAAAGTGCCCCATCTACCGCTTCTAAATGCAGTGATTTAAAGGGCTCCGAAGAGCCCCTTTATGCTAATTCAAAAACACTGATATAAAGGGGGTTCCGGCGTCGCTTTTTCCTGGGAACCCAAGGAGGGAACCCAAAAGGCATGGAGGTATATCTTGGGATTGAGTCCACACGTTAAATGGCCGTTAACGTTACCGAAATTGTCAAAACTACAAAAGTGGTAACGTTAACTTGAGTTTTTCTAGTTATGTAAGACGGTGCGGAAAGTCTAGTTTGATGGAGATGATAGCGGATGAAATAATCGCAAGTGGCGTTCCGAAAGAAAACGTCATATATATAGATTTGGACAAACGAGGCTTCAAAAACATCAAAACGGCGGATGCACTCGAAAAGTGTATAGATGAACAGGGAACAGCCGAAGGTCTAAAATATCTTTTCGTCGATGAAATCCAAAATGTGAAGGGATTTGAGGAAGTTATAAACGGCTACAGAACAGAGGGCGATTGGTCTATATTTATCACGGGTTCCAATTCATATTTGCTAAGCGGCGAGTTGGTTACTAAACTGACAGGCCGATATCTTGAGTTTGAAATGTTTCCGCTCAGCTTTGGTGAATATGAGGATATGAAAATATTCTTGGGGAAACCCATTGATACCAATCCTCAGGCTGAATTGACAAATTATATACTTGAGAGCGGATTCCCTAGGGCGTTATTCCTGGATGATCCTGCTGATAAGAGAAAGTATGTGCAGGGAGTCATAAAGGAAATATTTGACAAGGACATACGTAAACGCGTCAAGATAAGAAAGAAAGAAACATTTGAATTGGTACGCAGGTACGTCGTAAATAATTTTGGCGCAACTACCAGCATCAACAGTATTTGTGCCGAACTTAAAAAGAATGGTCAAAGCATAGGGAAGGCCACTATTTCTAAATACATAAATGCATTGGTTGATGCCAAGATATTATATGAATGCAACCGCTTTGACATGAAGTCAAAGAAGTCATTGAGCGGTGAGAAAAAATATTATCTTGCCGATTTGGGTTTCTATTATGCTGAAAACACCGATAACCGTGTTAACTATGGGCCTACACTCGAAAACATGCTTTATATATATGCTTGCTCGCAGGATTGTACCGTAAGCGTCGGTAGGATTGGTAAATTGGAATGCGATTTTATCATACGCAACAGGGAGATGAATTATTCTTACGTGCAGGTCGCATATACGATTGCATTAAGTAAAGAAACTGAGGATCGAGAGTACAGACCTTTGGAGATGATTGCTGATAACTATCCGAAATATGTATTGACTACCGATTATTTACTTCAGAAAAGAAATGGAATTCTGCACGAAAACATAATCGATTATATGCGAGAAGGAAAAGTGTTCTAACAATAAAATATGAAGCAGGAGGCTTAAGAGCCTCCTGCTTTTTAGTGCAATTCACATCAAAAAAAGTGCGATTCACATCATTTTCGGCTGTAAGCCGGATCGAATAGCCGATATAACAGATATACTATGTCCATAGGAGCGTGATCACATGGGAAAATCGATAACCATTGCAATATGCGATGACGAAAAGGCAATACGGGACGAAATTTCCGAATGCATTCGCAATATAACGACGGCAGCTGTTGTTAA
>JAEEGF011278978.1_pt1 | contig 14144 bp, 1 predicted proteins | sample 9134171 | NCBI WGS metagenome assembly JAEEGF01 (sample SAMN16246542, study PRJNA631951) | gut metagenome | biome: gut microbiome; feature: rumen; material: AP-attached | host: Bos | place: Iran: Karaj | collected 2018-10
TGGATGGAGCATTAGGCTCTTCTCCGTAGGTCCAGCCCTGTATCAATACTACAGGGGTGACATCAACTAAAGGCATTGTATAATATTTCAAATTGTCGTATTGAGCGAGATATACACCGTCATCATTTCCTCTGTTTCCCGGAGTAAGACATATACCACTGGCATATCCTGCACTCTCACTTATACCTTTTGCCAATACTTGCCCGTCAAAGACAATATCATAGAGGTTTTTATCGGGATAAACCCATATCTGCGCATGATGCCATACACCGGGAGTAAAATCACCTAACTCCTGATTTTTCCGATCATCATAAATCTTATCTCCACAGATCCAGATTCCTATGTGTGCGTCAGTAAAGTAAAGTCTACACTGATCTCCGGTATTGGTTTTATCAACATATAAATCAGTTTCTACTACCCAGGCACTATTACTTGTTCGCATACCTGCAGGCAAATCTATAATCTGAGTACTTGCATAAGCATAGCTGTCAAGTTCAGATTCAAGCTGTAAAGCTTTTCCAAGATCACTCCTTGCAGTTACTTTTTGATAAGAATTGCCTCTTCCATAAGAATACGTCCTAATAGGAGAAAGCGGTGCCCCGGACTGTGCTATATAAGTATCTTCAGCATAGCTTTCGAAGTCATCAAAGTAGTATGCATCATACGGCATTTCAATTGTATATACTTCACTCGCCTGATCTCCATTCTTGACTATCACATGGAAATATTTTGCACCCGCTGTGACTCCGGCAATACTTTCAACCTTATTTAGACCGATGTAGGCATCTCCAAAGCCTGTACCCTCAACAGCATTTAACGCATCATTTTCGATTTCTGCTGCAGAAGGAGCAACCTCGCTATCTGTAACCTTATAGTAATATACACCTGGTTCACTCGACCTGAACTTCACGATTGCTGTCGCTGCGTCTGTTCTCCAAACGCTGTTTCCGGAAATAACAGACAATGAAGAAGTTGCTGCGGAAGCGCCAATAACGTGAAATGCTCTTTTCCCGCCTTCATAAAAGGTTGTTACCCTCTTTGATGCATCAGGGGCGTAGTAAGTGCCAAATGCAGTTATGTTTCCTTCCGGTCCGTAGCCCATTTTTATGGTGCTAAGGTCTTCTGAGTATTCAAAATATGTAGCAGTACCACCGGATGCTGCAAAGCTTCCTCCGGCGATAGGAACGTAATAATCATGCCTTCCTGCGGTCTTTTCAGCCAATTCCGGATGCTTAAAGGCAACGCTGGATTCATCTATTGCCATTTTAACTGTATCATTGACGTATGACAGAGCTGAAATGCATTCAATATCCTGCTCGCTATCATATGTATATCCGTTTGATAATTCTCCATATATACAGTTATAAAGATATATGTTGCTCCGGGAATACATCTGAGCTACGTCGCTTCTCGTTTCCCCGCTGGTTTTATAATTATCCGTGATAATACAGTTCACGGCATTAAGTCTGTCACCGGAACTCCATAGCCTGATTGCTCCCTGCTGATACCCTTCCAAATCTGATGAAACGTTTCCGGTGATGGTACTGTTCATCAGATACATCCTGTTCCTGTCGCCTCCGGCGATAGCAGAACCGCCGCCATTGGAAGAATTGTTTGCTATTACAGTATTATTTGTATATAAATCTCCCCAAACACACAGTGCTCCATGACCGCCCCTGTTCTCTGTGAACGAACAATTATCAAGCACGCAGGTTGAATCCTTTGAGCCGGAAGAATCTCCCATATGCAGACCGCCTGTTTGGCAAGGTGTACCGTAAGGAGTCACATTGAGATGGATCACACAGTCTTTTAAAAGAGCTTTGGACTTCTGTCTTGCAAAGAAAGCTGTCTGTGAACGTGTAATAGTGACATTCTCCAATGTAATAAAGGTTTCTTCTCCGCCATACACCGCACCTGCAGTAAACAGATCAGCTCCGCCACCGCCCATTATCGTCATATTTTTAAGCTTTACGGTCGCTTTATCCGGAACGGAGAATACACGATAATTGCTTGCCTGATTGTTAATGGTTCCGTCTTCGTTTACGTAAGGCACAGGCACACGGATTGTCTTGCCTTTTCCGTCAAGCTCAGTGCCATCCGGAAGTTCTATCGCATCAGTCAATACTATCTCTGAAACAGAGTCATCTTCAATTGCCGTCTGTAATTCTTCAAGTGAAACTATACTACCTTCCGGTAACGGCATTGAATAGAATGACAGATTGTCATATTGGGCAACATAGGAATTGTACCTGTTTCCTGTAGACCCAGTTGCAAGTTTTATAGCATTTATCTTGGTCGGAACACCGGTAAGGCCCCTTCCTATTTCCTCTCCATCAACAATTACGTCATAGGTATTCTTCCATGAATAGACCTTTACAGTCACATGTATTCTCTTGCCTACAGTATATGGTGCAAGATTATACTCCTTGTTTACTGAATAAATTCTACTGGAATTAATAGATATTCCGTCATTTGTTTCAGCGTCATCTATTAGAGTTAATATAAGCTGATCTCCACCGTAGGTACTGGGTGCACAAATATCACTTTCAAGTATCCATATGCTGTCAGAGTTATGTATTTGCTCGGGTAGAGCAATTGTCTGTTCGCTGTGAACTGCAGGGTTCTCCTGGGAAGACTCAAGCTGGAGGATGCTTCCCACACTAGCCTTGTAAGCTACTTTCTGATATTCATCTCCTCTTCCTCCACTTACCTGAGTCACAGGGGAAAGAGGTGATCCATCCAGATTGATAAAAATGCCCGGTTCATAACTTTCAAAGTCATCAAAGTAATACACATCATATGGCATCTCTATTGTATGCACATCACTTAAAAGGCTACTTTCAACCACAATATAGACATACCTTGCCCCGCTTCCAAGTTTGGCAGCCGGAAGATTAATCAAAATCCCTCCTTCAACAGCATCGCCGGTACCATCGTAGCTATTCTTCACCTCTTCTGCGCCCGGTTTTACAGCGCTGTCGGAAATCTTGTAATAATACTTGCCCGCGCTATCAGAGCAGAACTTAATAGTCGCCGTTGTAGCATCTGTACGCCATACGCTTTTGCCTTTAAGAACCGGTTTAAGCGTAATACTGTCTGACGGTGAAGCACCTATCACTCCATCAGCACGCGAAGTTCCTCCATAATATGTGGTTACTTCATCAGCTTCTGTAGGCTGTGTCATGCCTCCCATCTTAGTTATAGTTACTCCGCCATCATCGCTGTAACCCATTTTAATGCCATCAGAATAGCTGAAATATGTTTTGACACCACCACTTGCGGCAAGACCACTTGCGCTTATGGGTACGATGCATGCATTAGTATCATCCTTCGCAGATTCCAGCACAGGATGTTTAAAGGCTGCAGATACTCCATCCAGAGTTCTGACACCTTCTCTTACATAAGCTGAAGCTGTTTTGTACGACGTATCAACAACACAGTCTTCTGATATATCAGTAGTGTATTCTTCATCATCTATTTCGTTGGTAACCCCATAAACACATGCCTTTAAGTGGAGTTCAGAATATCTTTTATTAAATGCAACACCAATATCAGCTCTGGTTACCACACCGTCATCATCGATGCAAACATTGTCTGTAATAACACAGTTTGCAGCATAAAGCTTAGACCAATACAAACCAATTCCGCCTGCATATACCGACGAAACCTTGTTGGTTCTCATTACATTTCCGGTAATAGTACAGTTAGTAAGATAAATATCTTCCGGATACTGATCCCATCTGTTACCTGTAGCTGCCTTAGCCGAGATTCCCGCGCCGTAACCTATGGAGTCGCTTCCGCCGTTATTTGCGATGACACAGTTATTTGCCCGCAAATATCCCGGTCTCCAGGTGTCGATAGGTACGATCAAAGCTCCGCAGTTAAAGTTATTATGTATGCTGCAATCATCCATAATAGTTGTTGTACTGCCTGATGACCTGACTCCTACTGCATTATTATCCGATACGCAATTTTCAAGAATAAGCTTGGAATCATAGCTATTTTCAAAACCGCAATACGATCTTGTAGCTGTGACATTGCTCACTCTCATATAATTTCCAGCCCATCTGTTACCGACATAAATAGCGCTACGGGAGCCGCCCACAACAGTCATGTTCATGATGATAGCAGATGTTTCATACGCTTTTAGCATAATGAAATCACTTGCCTTGTCGTTGATTGTACCATCTTCATTTACATAGATTTCAGGCACCCGGATAGTCTTTCCATGTCCATCAACAATTGCCCCTTCAGGAAGCTCAATGGTGTTGGCAACTACTATTTCAGTCATATTTTCATCTGCCAGTGCTGCCTGAAGTTCAGCATATGTGGTTATCCATCCGTTCTCAGCCTGCACAGTATAGAACTTAATATTATCAAACTGAGCTGACAGGCTGTCTTCACTACTCTCCCTTTGACCTGTGGAAATACATATTCTTCCGGCGCTGGTTACTTTTCCTTCAATTCCCTGCCTGATTGTTTCACCATCCATAACTATGTCATAGGTATTGGATGAAGGATATGCCTTGATCGATACATGATGCCAGATGCCGGTGGAAAAATCGCACAGCTCTTCATTTCCCGGGCCGTCATATACCTTATTATCCTTTACACAGATACCGTTTTGGTAGTTGTCCCAATTGCCTAAAAGGAAAAGAAGCTGTCTTCCGGAATTGTCACTTGGAAGATATATATCTCCTTCAAGAATCCAGTCACGATTAACGTTACGAACACTGTCAGGAAGGTCTACATAATGGACACTTCTAGTGTTTTGGCCCAAATTCTCAGCCTTGATCTGAAGCATTTTCCCATCTTCGCCCTTAGCTGAAATCTTTTGCTCAATTTCATTTGAGCCGCTATCCGACTGCTTAAGAGGTGACATGCAAGTATTCTTGGCCACATATGTTCCTACAGGATAGCTCTCAAAATCCTCAAAGTAATAAGCATCGTAGGGCATACGGAAAGAAAGTACATTACTCACCTTGTCCGCTTTGGTCTTAAGGACAACATGAACATACCTCTCACCGGAGGTAAGACCACCAATTTCGCTTAACGTAGTAATTCCCATCGAGTTGATGTTTACCTGTCCGGTCTTACCATCAATAATTTCAGATGCCGAAGGCGCTGTTGCACTATTTGAAACATAGTAATAAGCGGTTCCCGAGGAATCCGTGTAAAATCTGATTGTTGCTTTTGAGGCACTTTCTCTCCAAATGCTGGTGCCGGAAATTTCAGGCTCTTTTTCCACCCATTCCGCAGTCAGAGTGATGCTTTCATTAATTGCTGCTGAAAAATCGAAACTAGCATCATCAAGTTTCCACCCGGTAAAGCTGCATCCATCTTTTACCGGATTTTCAGGCTTAGTTGCCTTTTCTCCCACAAAAAGGACCTGCGATGGAACTGCACTTCCGCCGGTGGAATTAAATGAGACAGAAATCGCCTCGCCTGTGTAGAATTTAAGTTCATCATAGTAAATCTGAGCATTTTTATAGGCTGACAAGCCAAGATAGTTGAGAACATTTGGACAGGTCGCATTATTGCATATAAGATCATCATTAATATATAGTGCATAACTAAGGGCGCTGGGAAGTGCAACAATCTTCACCTTGTACCACTGGTTTGCTTCTACAGTACCGAATTGATACTCGTTTTGGCTCAGATAATGCCGGTATGCCCTATAATTTTCTATATGAATTCCGGCTTCGTTTGCCACACCGTATCCGGTTCCATTCATCAGACTAAACCTGAATACACCGTTTGTCCCCGTGCCTTCCTCCTCAATACGGAGCATTCCTTCAAATATATAACAGTCATCACTGTCTAAGGCCATTTCAGACAGGTCGATTACCTGATCTGAAGCAGACCAAGTGCTCTTTAGTTGAAGTCCGTTTCCGGAATAACCATTTTCTACTACTTTCTGATCAGCATTTCCGGTGCCGCCGCTTTTCTGAGAAATTGGCGATAGCGGACTGTCTTCTCCGGAAACATAGGTGTCTTCCACGTAGTAGCTGTCAAAGTCCTCATAATAATAAGTATCACAAGTCATACCTATGGTGTGGACAGCACTAAGAACCCCATTGTTGTCCTCTAAAACAATGTGGATGTACTGTTTACCGGAGCTTAAGCCGTCAACGTTCTCTATTATATTGGTTCCCTGGGAAGCTTCGTAAACCAAGCTGTCAGCTTTTATTGAAGCAGCGCTTGGAGCTTCGGCGCTTCCCGTTACCTTGTAGTAATACTTTCCTTCACTGCCGGAATAGAATTTAACTGTTGCCGCTGTGGCAGAGGTTCTCCACACGCTACTTCCCTTAAGGACAGATGCGTCCTCAGGATCATTTTTCAAAGGAGGCGCTTCTGCGTCCTTTTCCTTTTCTTCAGGCTCATCCGAAATGAGGATTTCTTCCTCCTCGTCTATGGAAGCTTCTTCCAATGATGCATCTTCCAATGATACATCTTCTAAAGATTCCTCCTGTAGAGAATCCTCTTCCAATGAATCCTCAGCCAAACCTTCATCTTCAGCCGAATCTTCTATTATAAAATCCTCGTTTTGAGACTCATCAGCTTCGATGACGTCAATGAAATCTGTAGCAAACGCCGTAGATGGTATATTGGTCACCAAAAGTAGCGTTGCAATCCCGGTTGCCAAAATTCTCTTAATCAGCTTTTTGTTCCTCATAGGCGCCCTCCTTATACAGTTTGGATGCCTTTATTTTACCATGTAGGAACAGAGAAAAAGCTGATTCTACGTATATTTAATTACATTTTCATGTATAGTTAATGAAATTTTTATTCACGCTAAAAGAGGTCAATTACTTCTTATAAATCCTGTATACATAAGTAAGAGTTGCCGCTCCGTCATAGTTACTTTTAGCGCCGCTATCCTCAATTTGTGCAGTGATCATTATTGATGTGGGTCCTGCAAGTTTATCTGTCTTTTCAACAACATCACCGGCCATCTTTACTGTGCCGCCCACAAGAGTCGTATCTTCTGCGTAGGTGTATGTATATACGGCGGAAATGTCCTTATTTTTCCCCACAGTGACCTTCTTGCCGCCATCGGTAAAGGTGGGCTTTGCTATAAAGTAGCCCTTGCTGCCCTTTGCCTTGAACGCAATGTCTTTTACCTGAATCTGAAGGTTTGTCACAGGGTTTCTTACTATATCAAATGTGAACTTTCCCGAAGTCCCTGAATAATTACCTTTAGCCTTTACAGTTACGTAAGGAGCGCTCTTATCTGTGCTTAAGGCTGCTTTCTTGTTATTCTTGATACTTACGGTATAGTCAGTGCCTTCAACAAGAGATTTTCCGTTGTAGGTTACAGTCACTGAGGGCTTTACTCCTGCTTTTGTATATATAGCGTTTGAGACAGTGACATCCATGTCTTTTGCTATATTGCGGGCTTTAATTGTTACATTCTTTTTGATGGTACCTTTATAATTTCCGATTCCGGTAAATACCACCGAGACTTTGCCCACTCCGATTCTTTCGCCGATTGTTACTGTATAATCCCGGCCATTGACCAATACAGTCTTTGCTTTTGTCTTACTATCTACTGTGCATAGGGTTAATTCGTTCCAGCCGGCTTTTTGGCAGGTTTTATTGCTTGCGTTAAACAGATCCGCTACAGTAAGTGCGTTGCCGGTATACTCCACAGAAGTCTTAAGGCCTGCTATATTCGCACTGCTTATGGAAATAGGCTGAATCTCAAAAGTGAACACTTTTTCACCGACATAGCTTACAATCCTTGAATCATATTCGGATTCAGCCTTGGATATGCCTTTAAGAATAAAGGTGTGGGTCCCGGCTGAAGCATATTCATCATCTACAGCTTCTATTGTATAATCTACGCCGTATGTCAGTTTCTTCTTTCCATGCTTTACAACGGCAACTGCCTTGCCCCTTGAATTATCAAACAAATACTCAGGTGTATACTCAGAACCGGTATATTTAAACGCTAATTTCTTTCCGCTCTTGTTAGAAACGGTGAGTATATCTACGCTAATGCTGGTCACTGAAGGCTTAGGAGCTATGGAATTATATTTTGCATAGAAAGTAATATCTCCCTCATCTGATTCGTAGATGCTGCTCTTACTATTATTCAGAGCACTGTCAGTGTACCACCCTTCAAATGTATAGCCTTCCGGCGGTACGGGATCATAAAGGGTATAGGAATTGCCACTGACATACTTAAGAGGATTATTGGGATTTTGCGTACCTCCGTTTAAGTAATAGGTGATATTGTAGGTTGTCCCAAATTTAACTTCATAGATTATCTGATAAATAGAATGATCTATCCTGATCCAGAACTTATAGGACGCAGATTCAACCTCTGTGTTCTTAAAGTAATCATCCGTATACTCGTAAGACCCTCTGTCATCACCTTCTATGGTGGCAATCAATTCATTTTTTCTGTATATTTCATAACTTTCAACGCTATTTGAGCCCTCCCATTTGAATGTGACATTCTTGTCATCTGATATAACATAGTTGATGTCTGCCCGGGACGGTTTTACGACAAAAGTGCTCTGGCAGGATTTCCCGTCAAGGCTTACTGAAATGGTTGTTATGCCCATCCTCTTCTGTGTAATTTTACCCTCGGAGTCTATTGAAGCAACACTGTCGTCCGATGAGGAGAAAACCACTTCACCGATCGGCTTGTAATCCGCTGGTTTAAAGCTGGCTTCATATTGGATATACTGCCCTCCGTTGATAAAATCAAAAACCTGATAAGCAGAAAGTGATATTGCCAGCAGCTTGTTTACAACTGTAACCGAAATAGTCTTACTGACAGAACCGTCTTTTGTCTCCGCGGTGACAAGGGCTGTTCCGGGTGTTTTACCAACAATCTGTCCATTGTTTACCGTTGCAACAGAAGGCGCAGAGCTGCTCCATATGATGGTTCTGTCGCTTTCTGCGGGCAAAACTCTGGCTTTAACCTTAAAGGTCTCATCCACGCCCAGTTCCCTTGTTTCATCAGCAAAATTTGAAAATTCTATATCTGTAGCCGGAACTATCTGATCACCGGCAGCATTGCAGGTAAATGCCTTGATCCTGAAATTACCCTGTGAACCTCTATCTAGCCACCCACTACCGACAAACCTGAAGCTCTGTCCCGGTTTGGAACCTAGTCCACTATCTGAATTATGATAGCCGAATTCTGCCAGCAGAGCATTGGTATCGAGAGTAACAACCACTGCAAATTTAGTATCCTTTGGTAAAAAAACTTCTTCCTTTAATTGAATCGTATGATATCCGGAAAAATCCAAGGTTCCGGATGTGGTAGCTTCGCCAACTAAGGTTCCGCTGTCGGGAGTATCCACAACGTCCTTGTAAATCTCTATTTTGTACTCTGAGTTTGTGGATATTGTATAGAATGAAACAGCTTTTAGGATTTCACCGTTTGTTCCTCCGTCTGCGTGAGTTGTAAACACATTGGCTCCGCTTTTATAAGCAATACTACTATATGCATCTGAGTCGTACTGGTAGTTATTGTCGTAATTATCGTAGTTCTCGGCATCAGCAGCATAAAATTCATCCTGAAGAGAATTCTCATAATAGGACATCCAGAAATATCCGGCATAACTGTTTGAGTTTCCCTCGCCCTCTGTGGTCCAACTGTTTCTAACAAGAAATGCGCCGTCCCCGGGAGGAGTCATTGAAAAATGCTCTTTTGGAAAATCATCATCCCAGCCCACTACTACAACAGCGTGCCAGCCTGTTCCATAGTCATTATTGTAGTAGCTGTTATACTTCTCGCTGTATGTAGAAGAGCTGACAGTGGGAGAAATACTATTTAATGCACTGAAAACAATGCCTGCCGCCCCATTTTCATAAATGAGTTTTTTTATGGGATTAAGCATTGATAAATCCTTATTACTCCTGAATTCGCTCATATCGACTTCTTCAATATAGTAATTCTGAACATGTGCCTTGTCGTCATAGGCAATATCGTCCTGAAGTCCGATACTGGATGCTATTGCGTCATCCCTGGTGTACTTTGCTGTCTCCTCATCTGCTGCTCCTGTCCACTTGGCAAGAGTCGCCAACGCAGGTTCATAGTTTCCGCCCAAATTCAAAATGCCTGACGGCGCAGTGCGATTATAGTCGTCCTCTGTGCCACCAAGAGGATCTACCACCGAATTATAGCTAAAATAAGCAAGGTGAAGTTCCGACAGATCCGGATTTTCTATCACACCCTTTTTCATGAGATTTATCTCAACCAGGGCCATTGTCGCAAAAGCCCAGCATGTGCCATAGGGATTCTGATTTCTTAAAGGAGGAAGCTTTTCTGTAATAAATTTCGACTGGTACTCTATAGAAGACGCACCGTCAAAAGAGGCTTCGCCGTCTTCCTTTTCCTTGTGAATTACAGGAATCGGGTTCTCAGGCATAACATAACCCATGTGATACTCGTTTTGAGAATTGTCGGTATTGTCTTCCTGTTCATCCTCAATTTTTAGATCTGCGATATTTTCTTCCTGCAAATCCTCAATTGAAAAATCACCTTTTTCTTCTTCCTTTTCATCCTCAATTTCTAAGTCTACGAGATTTTCCTCAGATTCAAGCTCAATCTCAGAAGCAGGCTCGCAGTTTTCATCCTCGCCTGCCTCACCTTCAATCTCCAGAACAAAACTTTCTTCCGGTATATTCTCCGCTGCGTAGGCAATTCCACTCCCGTTTATTACCATTGCAGTTGCAAGAAAAATGGATAAAAAACGCTTTATCATCATAAGAAATCCCTTTCATGGTGTTCAAATTCAAAAACAACTTTTCCCACAAATACACTACAGAAATATAGGCTTTCGGGCAATATGAAAAAGGCTTTTTTTCGCGTTTTTTGTATCGTTAATTCAAACATTTTACCTCTGATATGAAATAAAAAATCCCTCCACCGCTATTAGCAATGGAAGGATTTATAATCAGACTATTATTGCATCAGATTTCTAAACCACCAAAAGATTCCTTTGGCTCCGATTGTAAATGTAATTGTCTTGGAATTTCCGTAATCGCCTACGCCTCGGATAACAACAGTTGCTTTTCCCTTCTTAATGTTGTTCTTGTATGTTGCATCATCAATGACGTAGTCTGCATCGGTCAATTTCTCTTTATTGCAGGTTATAGTAATGTCTTTCGGTGAAAGTGTTACTTCTTTACCTGTATATGTTTTGGCATCAACTTTAACTGAAGCCTTTGAAATATCTTTTTTCACAATTCGGTAGGTGGTCTCTACTGTGTTGTAGTAGGAACCTGTTCCTGTGGCAACTACTCTGATCTCTGTCCCGACTTCGACAATGTCAGTGTCAGTCAGAAGCTTTTCAACGCCACTGATTGTTGCATAATACTGAATCTCTTTTGCATAATCGGTTCCGGCTTTTAAGGTCTTGCCATCCATATCCGTTATAACAGGAACAGATTTCCACTTTCCGGCTTTACCTGTGACTACCACATCCTTGGCAGTCATTGTAATGCCTTCCTTGGAAAAATCTCTTGGTGTAATAGTAAACTCTTTGCTTAAACTTCCACTGAAATTTCCCTTTCCGGTGATGACGATAAGCGGTTTGATTTTGGTTGCACCGCTCGTTACAGCCTTGTTGTTCTTGTAGGAGACAGTATAGTCTTTGGAAGGTTCCAGCGCATTTCCATTAAATGAAAGGGTGACTTCCGGAGTGCTTCCACCTTTTACATATGGACTTTCGTCTGAATAAACAAGTTCAAAGTCTGTATTGTTCAGAACTTTTTTCTTTATACTGAACTTCTTTTGTATGCTGCCAGTGTAGCCGTTAATGCCCTTAAAGGTAACAGTAGCATTTCCTGCATTCAGGTTCTTGGAGTAACTTACTACGTAATCGGCATTTTCATCATTATCATCAGTTCCGGGAGTAAGCTTTACCCCATTTACCGTAAGTACAGCATCCTGTAGGATTTCCTGGCCACTGTAATCAACGGAAGTACGGAAGTTAGTAATCACAGCATTTTTTAGTGTTCCTCCCATAATCTTAAAGTTCTTAACAATTGTTCCGCTGTAAAGTCCTAATCCGCTGATGGTAAGTTTAGCCGTTCCGGGTAAATAATTGTCTTCGTATTCGACTGAATAATCCTTGTTTTCTTCAAGTGTGTCAACTGTTTGAGCCGCACCACTTCCCTGAACATAAGTAATGACAAAAGGTACTGTAATCTCCTCGCCTGTGTATTGGTAAGAGGATGCAATACCGGAAATCTTAGCTTTTTTTAGCTCTCGTCCTGTAATATTATAGGCTGCAGTCCTTGAACCTGTGAATCCGCCAAGTCCAATTATCGTGATGCTCTTCTTGCCGGCACTGGTGTGATCATCATTATAGACAATCTTATAGTCTGTGCCTTCTATAAGGTCTTTCTTATTGTAGCTAAGCTTTACATCTGCAGATAAGTCACGGGCCTCCGAAGTATATACAGAATCCGGGATTTTCTGCAGCTTTGCCTTGGAAATAAGAATCAGCTGACTTGAGTAAATGACAAATCTGCAGTCCACAGAGCCTGTGTAGTTTCCTTTACCACTAATTCTGGCAATATATTCTCCTGCTTCTTTGCAATTTGTCTTTGTACCGTCCTGAGTAAGATAAGTTACGGAAAAATCAGTACCTGCCTTTAGTTTACTCTTTCCAAGCTTCACAGAAGGAACCGGTCTCTTTACTTTTCCGTCTTCTTTCTGATCAGGAATGGCCTGAATTTCAGCATCTTCCTCAGATAAAAGTATGGGCTCTATCACGAAGTACGCAGTATCTTTTCCCTTGTAATTGCCCTTACCCGTAACTATTACACATGGAGCCTTGGAGGAATCAAAACCTTTTTCTCCCTCTCTGTAGATATACGCATTCTTATTGTTTTTGTAGGTGATAGTATAGTCTGCTCCGGCTGTAAGTTCTTTTACCCCATCATATACCTTTACCTCAGGCTTTAAAGCTGTGCCTGTATATGTGAGATTATCTTCAACAACAGCAGTTAATCCGAATCGTTCCTTGAATTTAGCGGTAAACTCAGTATCTCCGTCCACTCTGAAGCGATAATCTGCCTCTTCTGAAACAAGTTTTCCGTCAACATCATACCAGCCATCAAAATCAGCACCGGTATCAGGAACTGCATGTGCAATCACAAACTCATTTTTCATGTAGCTGCCTGAGCCACTGACATTGCCGTTTTCTTCTGCGTTAAGTGTTACTTCATGCCTGGTGATATCTGTCTGGACTTCGGAGGAACACTCAGTTCCATCTTTTTCGAGTGTATATGCCCCTGATTCTGCTACGGTTCCGGAAATCTCATCCCCTGTCGTAACCGGGATATCCAAATAATCTACTCTGTTAGTATATCCATCAGATGCGTTGCCTTCGAGAAGACAGTAATTCACTGTTCCGGCGTCTGTGGCAGTTATCTTTACGTTATAGGATCCGTCCGTAGGTAATATAAATACTTTCTGTCCGTTTGCATCCATAAAAGCAGAAACAGAACTATCTTCTATATCTGTTGCTTCATCATTAACAATCTCAGCCACAAGGTCCCCTGATTCAGAATCATAGAGTCTGACATCTACAGGACAATTTATTATCATATACTTATAGGACCCATCAGAATAAAAGTTCCTATCCTTACATGTAATCATCCAGGCAAAGTTAACTAACGGATAGTGCTCCTGAGCAATAAGATCTGCGTTATTGGTAAAGGTTGCTATCAAATTGTCCTTACCATTCAACGCACCTATTAGATGACCTTTATCAGCATAAAACGCACCAAAATTAATTAACTCAAGAGACATATTATGCCAGGCTATTTGAAAAAGTATCTTTGCAATCCGTACTGTTTTCAAATCATAACTTTTTATGCCATATTTTTGCATTGCTTTGTTACTTAAATTTGTAAGCCCACTTTGTAATATATCCTGAAGATCACTTTGTAATGATTTACAGTATTTATCCCTGGAAATACATGTGCTTAAAGATGTTGCCAAACACCCCAGCCAATACTCCTGATCATGCGGGAAACTGCCTCCAACAGGTACAAACTCTGACTGGTCATACTTGTAGTCGGTCAATGACTTATAATTTTGTAAAAAATCTGAAAACAGCCTTTTGGAAGACTGGGTGTTATATCTGTCATTAAAATAGTATTCTTTA
>JAEEGF012410637.1_pt1 | contig 14143 bp, 20 predicted proteins | sample 9134171 | NCBI WGS metagenome assembly JAEEGF01 (sample SAMN16246542, study PRJNA631951) | gut metagenome | biome: gut microbiome; feature: rumen; material: AP-attached | host: Bos | place: Iran: Karaj | collected 2018-10
AAGAAGACCACCAAGAGGCTGCGCGGCCTGCGCCAGACCGGCTATATCGCCGAGGAAGAGCAGAAGAAGATCCGCGAGCTGATTCCCTATAAGTAAGGAGATGTGAACCATGGCAAGAATTAAGAGATCCGTCAATTCCATCAAGAAGCGCCGCAAGGTCCTGCGCCTGGCGAAGGGCTACTTCGGAGCCAAGTCCAAGCAGTATAGGGCAGCCAGCCAGCAGGTGATGAAGTCCATGGCCTACGCCTATGTGGGCCGCAAGAACAAGAAGCGTGAGTATCGCCGTCTCTGGATCGCCCGTATCAACGCCGGCGCCCGTATCTGCGGTACCAACTACTCCAACCTGATCAACGGCCTCAAGCTGGCCGGCGTCGAGGTGAATCGGAAGGTCCTGGCCGACCTGGCCGTCACCGACATGAACGCCTTCAAGGCCCTGGTGGACACCGCCCTGGCCGCCCGGAAAGCGTAAGCCGAGGAAAACGAAACGTAAAAGAGCTTCCCAACGGAGGCTCTTTTTCATTTGCCGTTTGCCTTCAATTCAATTATCCGTATCAGTCCCCGCCCCCGCCGCCGTATGGCGTAGTCCAGCACCTTGCGGGCGTTGCCCGTCTCGAAGGGCGCATAGGCGATCAGATAATCGCAACGATCCACCATGGCCCGGTTGGCCCGCTCTATGGCGAATCGCCGAGGCGTCGATTCCAGGCCCTCGGGGAAGACGGTGCCCGTGAACCCCAGCATCTCCCCTGTCCCCTTCGCGGGAAGATAAGCCAGCACCCGATACAGGCGGACCTGGGGATACTCTTCCATGAGCTCCCGCACCACCGCAGCCGCCAGCCGGTCGAAACTGCCCCGGCTGCCCACGTAGAAGTCCGTTACTCCCTCCCGGAGGATCAGCCCCTCCGCCGCCACCCGCACCTTGGGCAACAGGCTCTCCGGCGCGTCCCGATGGCCGATGAAAAAGCAGGATGGCATACTTCTCTCCTGTGATTTCACGAATTATATCCGTATGAATATCATACGAACATTGTAAATCGGACTTGTTGTACTGTCAATATATCCAAATGGCGATAAAGGGGGATATATGGCGTACTACAAACGGATACGTGAATTACGGGAAGACCACGATATGACCCAACGGCAGGTAGCCGCTTATCTCAATATGTCCCAACCCCAGTATTTCCGCTATGAGCAGGGGTATCGGGATATCCCCACGGACGTGTTGATCGCATTGGCGGATTTGTACAAGACTTCCACGGATTACATTTTGGGGCGGACAGACAAAGCAGAAATGTGAAAAGCAGGCATGATGCCTGCTTTTTTTGTATTCTTCTTAAGCTTTTCTTTTTGCGCCGCTTTTTTTCACCGAAAAGAAAAAGCGGCAAAAGGAAAAATCATCCCTCTCTCGTCAGTTCATAGAGCATGATCGCCCCGAAGACGGCGGCGTTGAGGGACTCGGCCTTGCCCGGCATGGGGAGACGATAAGCGTAGCAGAGGGCGGCGGCTTCGTCCGTGACGCCGTTGCCTTCGTTCCCCACCAGCAGAGCCATCTTTTCGGTCTTGGGGGGCAGGGCCTCGCTGCCCCGGAGGTGGCCGCAAAGGCAGGTATAGCCCTGTTCGTTGAGGGCCTGGAGGGCGCCCGGGATATCGGATGTATACACGGGCAGATGATAGACGGAGCCCATGGAGGCCCGAAGGGTCTTGGGCGAATAGGGATCGGCGCATCGGGGGGACAGGATCACGGATCCTGTGCCCAGGGCGTCCGCCGTGCGGATCAAGGTGCCCACGTTGCCTGGGTCCTGCACATCCTCCAAAAGGAGCACGATGCCAGCGAAAGCTTCCGGCAGGGAAGAAACAGGCGTTCTGGCCACGGCGCACAGGCTTTGGGGCGTGCCCGCCGTAGAAAGGGCGTCCATGACGCTGTCAACAACCTCGAAGGTCTCACAGGGAAAAACCGTCGATCCGGCATACCCCTCCCGCACGAAGACGGTCTCCAAAACCGCCCCGGAGGTCAAAGCCTCGCGAACCAGTTTGTCGCTCTCGATGAAGTGACAGCCTGTCTCCTTTCGATATTTACTTTCCCGGAGGGATCGGGCCCGCTGGATGCGGGGGTTGGTTCGGCTGGTGATGCGATCCATAGGCTAATCCTTTCTCTTGAGGGTTCATCCCAGATCTCTCCCCCTCATCCACCGTAAACAGTCCCCCTTCCCCCAGGGGGAAGTAAATAAAAAAGCCACCCGGTAAGGTGGCGTGTCAGTCGCTCAGACGCTGCGGACGATCTTGCCGGAACGGAGGCAACGCGTGCAAACGTTCATGATCTGAGTCTTTCCATCGACGATCACATGAACGCGCTGCACATTGGGAGCCCAGCTGCGCTTGGTCTTGCGATTGGAATGGCTGACATTATTGCCGGACATCTTGCCCTTATTGCAGACTTCACAGAACTTACCCATTCAAGTCCACCTCCTTTGCAAAAATCGAACGGAGCTATATTACCATAGGCATTCGGTAAATGCAAGCTTTTTTTAGACTAAATCTAAAAAATTGTTTTGCCGCAGGGCCTCGTAGAGGACGATGGCCACCGAATTGCTCAGATTCAACGATCGCTGGCTCTCGCCCATGGGGATGCGGATGGCATGATTGGCGTTTTTGGCCAGCAGTTCCTTGGGCAGGCCCGCCGTCTCCTTGCCGAAAACCAGGAAGTCCCCGTCCCGAAAGGCCGTGTCCGTGTATCGGTTTTGGGCATGGGTGGAGGCGTAGAAAAACCGGGCCTCCCGGTACAGGGCCTGCAGCTGGTCCAGACTGTCGAAGTAGCTGATGTCCAGGGTGTGCCAATAGTCGAGGCCAGCCCGTTTCAGATGCTTATCATCCACGGAAAATCCAAGAGGACGGATAAGATGTAGGGCGGAACCAGTCACCGAACAAGTCCGGGCCACATTCCCCGTATTTTGCGGGATCTCCGGCTCCACCATGACGATATGAAACATGTTGTCTATCCTTTCCTGACGCTGATTTACGTAAAATTTTAGCATATTTTTTGTGACAACAGTTGAACAATCTGTGAATTGAAGATATAATGCATATATGTATACGCGAAAGAATGCCCCTGAGGAGGCATCCACAACTTCATCCGCGAAACGCACTTCCTTCGCCGGATCCAAGCCGGATCTCAGTGAGGAGGAAGCCGCTCGCCGCCTCGCCGCCCGCAAACGTGCCGCTGCCCGTCGCCAGGCCAAGAAGCGCCGCTTGCAAAAGCGCATCTTCCTGCTGGCAGCAGGTCTGTTTCTGTCCGCCGTCCTGGTGCTGGTTTGGGCCGTGGTCCAAATGATCCGGCGCGCCAACCCCCACCAGATGACGGCCGACGCCTCCCCCATCCCCTCTTCCTACGCGGGGCACAGCGGAAACAACCATGGAGACCCCGGGTCCCTCTCCTCCGGGGCCATTCCTCGGGGCGTGAAGGTGAACGGGGTGCAGGTGGGCGATATGTCCGTGGAAAGCGCCCGTTCCCTTCTGGAGGACGCTTTTGAGCAGGATCTCAACAGCGTAGCCATCACGCTTCAAAGCGAGTACTTCAACGCCACGCTGACCCGCTATGATATCGGCGCATATTTTGACGTGGATGACGCTCTGTCGCAGGCGGCCTCCGGATACTTCACCGAAGTAAAAACGCCCATGCTCTTTGACATCGACGCTCTGACGAACGCCCTTGCAAAGCTCAACGATAAGGTCCCGGGCCATGCCACCAACGCCACCATGTCCATCGCCTATGACAGCTATACCGTGGGCAAGACCTCCTATCAAAAGCCTAAGTTCGTTTACACCGAGGGCACCAACGGGATGCAGCTCGATACGGCGGCGGTCAAAAAACAGATCGAAAATGCCTTGCAAAGCGGCACCTATCAGCTGTCCTTCTCCCCTTCCGTGACCGTGTCCGAACCGGCGGTGACGGTGGAAAGCCTGAAGAAGGCCACCACCAAGCTATCCTCCTTCTCCACGGTCTACTACTTCACAGGCAACAGCTCTAAGGATAAGGACGTCATCGCGATCCGCGAAGGGCGGGACTACAATATCTCCAAGGGCGCAGGCATCATGAATGTGATCACCCTGAAGCCCGGGGAAAGCTTCAGTTTCAACAAGAAGACCGGGGACAGGACCGAGAAGAAGGGCTGGGCTCTGGCCCCCGCCATCTACGGCAAAGATCACCGGCCGGAACCCGGCGGCGGCATATGCCAGGTGAGCACCACCATGTACAACGCCCTGCTGTTGGCCGGGGTGGAGATCACCTATCATCGGCCCCATACCATCCCCTCGGACTACGTGGACCTGGGCTGGGACGCCACGGTGGACTCCGGCCACATCGACTTCAAGTTCAAAAACAACAAGCAAAACACCATCTACTTGTTCGTCTATATCACCAAGAACAAGGACAGCAATCGGAAGAAGGAGATCCATGTGGATGTGTACGGCATGGAGGAACCCGGCGTCACCTACAAAACCTGGTCGGAGCGCATCTCCACGGATAAGGCTCAAAAGCCTGAGATCAAGTACGATAAAAAACAGTACGTGGATTATCAGGTGAAGACCCGCGAGGCCCACGACGGCTACGTGGTAGCCACCTATGTGGATATGTACATCAACAATATAAAATCAAAGACCATTTATTCCTACACGGCTACGTATGACAAAATAGAGGAGCAATGGATCTACGGCAGCAAGCCCACGCCCACCCCCTCCCCCACCAGAACGCCCAAACCCACCAAAACGCCCAAACCCACCAAGACCCCCAAGCCCACGTCATGGTTCTTTGAACCGTCGTATTGACCATTTTCCTTTGCGGATCGAAATGCGGTCCGCATTTTTGTTGTCATCATATGAAAGAAATATGCTGTGATTTATGGTTTTATCGACGTGGGAAACATGGCCTCCGCCATACTCCGTGGCATGGCCCGCTCCGGCCGCTTCCCCGAGGGCACTCTCTGCGGTTATAACTGGACCCCGGAAAAGGCTCTGACCCTCAAGCGGGAGATGGGGCTGATGTTGTATGACAGCGAGCGAGCGACCGCTCAAGCCGCTGACGTGGTTGTCCTGGCGGTGAAGCCTCGGATGCTGGATGAGGTTTTGGAAAGGATCGCGCCCGTCGTTGACCCCAGGAAGCTCGTCATCACCATTGCGGCGGGCAAGGAGACCGGCTGATATGAGCAGCGATTGAGACCGGTCCTCGTGGTTCGCGCCATACCCAATATCAACGCCCAGGTGGGTCTCGCCGCCCAGAGCCGACAGCACCCCATCGCCCTCATGGATCAGATCTACTCTCCCGGAGGCACAACCATCGAAGGCGTCCATACGCTTAAACGCCTGGGCTTTGAGACCGCCGTTCAGCAGGCCGTCCAGGCCGTGATCGAAAAGGACCAGCAACTGGGGAAATAAGGGCAACCCGCCTCTGCGAGCATATGAAAGGAGGACCCGTGCGGGCCCTCCTTCTTTGTGTCTACGGTTGCATTTACTCAGCCTTGGGATCGGGACCGTAGGCGTTGTCGCCCACATCGCCGACTCTGGCCAGCCACACCAGCAGGATGATAGGACCGGCCAGGGGAATGAGGATGAAGAACCAGTAAGCGCCAGACTTGCCGATGTCATGGAGTCGCCGCCAGGCCACAGCCAGACCCGGGATGAAGGCGGCCAGAGAGTAGATGGAGGCCAGCCCGCTCAGGACAGTGGCGATGAATCCCTCGCCGGCCAGCCTGCCCAGTATGCCCAGCACGCCGCTGATCAGCAGGTTGAACAGGCAAAAATACCAATACTCCGACCGACGGGCCCGGCCGTTAAAATTTGCGTAATTCTGAAAACATTTTTTTACATAATCCATCATGCCCATGTGTTTTTCCTCCCATCATGTTCTGTTTTGTAGTATATACCATTATATATGATTTTTCAACCTTTTCCTAATATTCTGTCTTCGGTCCCATAAGCCGGCCCCAATAACAGTTCGTTCATTTGATTCGGCCTGCGGCTCTCTGTACACTGAAGGCATGAAAGGAATGCCAACGGTCAACCGAATACGCATAGGCCAACGGGTCTATCTTGTGGAACCCCGCGTTCGGATCAAGGAGGCGGTGGTGCGGCGATGCGACTTCGGTCTGTACACCATCCAATTTGCCGACACCAAAGGCGCCATCCGCATTCGAGGAGACCGCCTTTACCTCACTTGGGAGGAGGCTCAAAAGCACATACACAAGACACGACCCCAGCCCTCAAAAACGGACGAAGCCTTCGGCTATTGGCACAACGTCCCCCGCTGGATGTGCTGAAACAACAACGGGAGAATGTTTTCCTTCTCCCGCCGGTTTGCTTCTGTTGTCAATAGGCTTTTTCATAGCCGCAGTTGTCGCAATGATAGCGGAGCTTCTTGCTCTTCCTGCTCATCGTACCTGTCAGATTCTGTCCGAAAGTGCTGCGAATGGGGGCAGATGAGAACGGATTCACGGCCGATGCTTCATTTACATAATCCTGGGGTATTATCTCAGGCAGCGGGCGCCACCCATCTTTTCCCCCGCATTTAGGGCAGGCCATGGGAGGCTTTTTTGAAAAAAACAGTGTCATGATTCCTGTTCCTCCTGATAGCAGATCGGATCAGTTCGCGTCCACATTGACATACGCGATGGCATCCACGGCAACGGGCACGATACCTTTGGCTTTGTAATAATCCATAAAGGCGGACGAAATGTCTTTGCGAATAATGAGACTGCTGCCCGGCGTCAGCGCTCTGTCAGTATACAGGCTGTCATCCTCGATATTCAGAATGTTCCCCTCCGCATCCAGCAGGGCCAGCACCACTTTGATGCCATACAGCGCTTCTTCCGTATCGTTGGTGACGGTCGCATACATATAGTTGTAGGTCCACCATCCGGATTTGACATCCAATTGCAGGTCGGTCTCCACCGGCAGACGCAGCGTGCGTTTGGAGTTGTCCGTTTTATTGGTCAGCGTAAAATTATAATCACTGGCCGTGCCGGATTTGATTTCACTGTACATTTTAACATAGGTATATTGCCCGGGCTCCAGATACTCGGCATACGCAGATAAATAATCGCTGGAAGCGATCACCTCGCCCGCGTCGTCGTAGATCTCCAGCACGCCGGCATTGATCTTGGTGGGTTTGTCACCTGCGTTGGTGACCTTGGCGTAAACGTACCCATTTGTCCAAAGACTGCTGATCACATGGAAATTTTCCTGGACGACGGACAGCTTACCGGCCGCAAACGTCGCCGTGCTGACAGAAAGCAGCAATACGCAAAGAAGGATTGCAATGGTTTTTTTCATAATGAGCTCTTTCCTTTTCTCTGTATTCTGAAAGTATTATAACCTGATCCAAATCATATTTCAATATAATGCAAGAATTTTTCCTCAGGCGCACACGACGGATGGCGGATCAAGGAACGTGGGATTGTTTGAGTCAACATCATGCATCCAGATCCCATGGGCGCCGTTGACAGGCAATAGGCGTCCTCCTCCCCCATGATCCCTCGGCTTTTCGTTGCCTGACTGTCCGAACAGCGCCGAAAATCTAACGATCTCTCTGCTTGCTGCCCTGGCAGGGGGTATGTGCGCCACGATCGAACGCGATGTCGTTCTTCCTATCATGTTGACTTATATGGGCATTTATATTATATTGAACGTACTTATCATCGAAAGGATACCTCGTCGTGAAACGCGTCATCCCTTTGATGTTCTGCCTGCTGTCGCCGCGACAAGCAGGGGTCTGCGGGCCCGTTTGGCAACGCCAACAGGCTGGGAAAACATAAGGCAATTATTGAAAACATAGGAGTAATATGGTATTATATAAAATAGGCCATATGATTTGTTCAGGAGTTGGACGGTATGTTTAAATGTATAGGACTTGCCGGATTATTGGGCGCCATAGTATCGCTGATCGTTATGATACTCAAAGCGTTCAAAGGGCAACCTAAGAAAAAGTTCGTGATTGCATCTGCTGTATGCTTTGTTGTGTTTGTGATCTGCTTTGTCGTGGCGACCTCGTCTGATCCTGCCGTTTCTACCTCAACCGTTTCGCAAATGCCTGCGCTCACCGCAACGCCTGTCCCCGCCGCAGCTGAAAACATTATGCCGACCGTCTCCCCTGCCGATGTCCCCGCCGCAACATCAACCCCGGTCCCGGTCGCAACGTCAACCCCGATCTCAGTCCTCGCCGCAACGTCAACACCGGCCCTGGTCCCCACCTCTATCCCCACCGAGGCCACGACTGCCGAGCCTTCCCCGACCATTCCGCCCGTCAGTGACGAACAGTTGGACGAAGGGTATCTGGACGCGTGGTTCGACGATTCCTTGATGATCGGTGACTCTATCGCCGGCGGACTAAATATGTATGCCACTAAGGAGAGGGGAAACAACCGTCCGTGCCTCGGCAACATGCGTATCGTCGGCGTCAGCGGACTTACCTTGAAGCAGGTCCTGGCTGGTGAACGGAAGGAAAAACCCGCTAAGGTGTTGTTCCGCTCCCGATTTATGACCGTCTCCGAGGTGGTCGAGCTCACGCAAGCGAAGCGCCTGTTCTTTATGCTGGGTGTCAGGGACCTTGAATGGTATTCTGCGGAAAAGCTGATCGATGTCTACGGTGAAATCATCTCCATCGTCAAGGCGGATCATCCTGATCTTCGCATCTATGTTCATTCCCTCATGCCGACGCTCAAAAGCTTTGCCAAGAAAGTCCATCTGGACTATGCAACCCATAAGGCGGCAAACGAAAAGCTGCGCGCGTTCTGTGAAGAAAACGGCTATACCTACATCGAACTGGCGGACCTTGTCCGTGACGAGGATGGATTCCTCAAATATGAGTACAGCGGGCCGGACTACTCCTTCCACCCGAACGATATCGCCAAAGCAATCTGGGTAAAGCTGCTGCGCTCCTGTGCGAGAGATGAATACTATGCTGGAATCTGGAAACCGGAGGATAATGCAAATGACTAAAAAGCTTCTTGTTGTACTCGTTGTTACGGCAATGCTGCTCCTTGTATCCGTAGGCTGTAAGAAAGCGCCTGTATCGATCGATGGCGAAGCGCTGTATGAGCAGATGAGCGCCCTTGGTCAGTTCCCCGAGATGGCGCGCCGCAGCGACAGCGCCGTATATGATTACTATGGCATTGATCCAGCTGAGTGCAAGCAGATCGTTAACTATGCCTCTGCGGATGGCCTCATGACGGACGAGTTTCTTCTTGTGGAAACGAACGATCCCGCCTATGCCGAAGAGGTGGAGACAATGCTCAAAAACCAGATCGCGTATCAGGCGGAGACCTATCGCGAATATATGCCGGAAGAGTACCCGAAGATCTCGAATGCGCGCATCGAGCGCAACGGCTGCTATGTTCTGGTCATCATCGCCCAGGATGTGGACGCTTTATACCGGCTCTACACCGATGCGCTAAAATAACCCCTTCGAATGGTCTTTTCCTCAATCAGCTTCATCTTCTTTTTCCTGTCCGTTTTCTTTCTGGGCTATTATCTTCTGCGTGGAAAGTGGCGGATCGGATTTTTGCTGCTTGCGAGTCTTATCTTTTATAGCTGGGGGGAGCTCAATTACCTTCCGCTGATGTTGATCGTGATCGCCATCAACTATCTGTTCGCGCTGTTTGTGGAGCGGTTCCCCACGCACAAGCGACTGTTCCTGATCCTCGCCGTTACGATCGATCTGATGTCCCTGTTTTTCTATAAATATTTCACGCCTCTGGCTGTGAATGTGCTCCGTCTGCCCAAGCTTGGGTTCTTCCCGACCTCTCTCCCCCTGGGCATATCCTTCTTCACCTTTCAGGCGATGTCATACGTCATCGACGTGTATCGCGGCAAAACGAAGGCGCAGAAAAACCTGATCGTTTTCGGCACCTACATCACGATGTTCCCACAGTTGATCGCCGGCCCCATCGTCCGCTATTCCGATATCGAAACGCAGATCAACGGCCTTGCAAACCGTACACAGCGGATCAGTTTGGATGCGGTCGAAAAGGGAATCCAGATGTTCCTGATCGGTCTAGCCAAAAAAGTCCTGCTCGGAAACATGATCGGCGAAGCGTGGCAGTTCCTTTCCGTGCGCCCCGCGGAGCTTGGGATCCTTGGCTGCTGGTTTGGAGCGTTCTGCTACACCCTTCAGATCTATTATGACTTCTCCGGGTATTCCGATATGGCGATCGGTCTCGGCGGTATGATGGGTTTCTCCTTCCCGAAAAACTTCGATCACCCCTATGCTGCGACCTCCGTTACTGATTTCTGGCGCCGCTGGCACATGACGCTTTCCGGTTTCTTCCGCGATTACGTCTATTTTCCTCTGGGCGGCAGTCGCAAGGGCACGCTGCGGACGATCCTCAACATGCTCATCGTTTGGGCGCTGACCGGGCTTTGGCACGGGGCAAGCGCTACATTCGTGGTTTGGGGTCTGTTTTACTGGATGTTTTTGGTTCTCGAGCGGTTTGTGTTCCGCCGTGCCCTTGAAAAGATCCCTGCCGTGATCCGAACGATATTGCTTTTCCTTCTGGTGTCCGCCAGCTTTATGATCTTCTACTTTGACAATTTTCCCGCCATGGGCCGCTATTTTTCTGGCATGTTCAACTTTTCCGCGCCTATACTCGGGGCGAACGCGATCTCCGTGATCGGCAGTTACTGGGTATGGTTCCTTATGGGGTTGCTGTGCGCCGGATATCTGCCCTCAAAGGCATATCATGCCCTTGCCCGCAAAAAGCCCGTCCTGGCCTCCGTCTGCCGTACAGCCGCGCTGCTGCTGCTGTTCGTGCTTTGCATCGCCGCGCTGGTTAGGCAAAGCTACAATCCCTTCATCTATTTCCGGTTCTGAGGTGACGTATGCGAAAACATTTCCTGACGATCGTTTTCTTCCTGATCCTCGCTGCCGGCTTTATCGGGACGCTGTGCAATCTCAAAACGGATTTCTCCTTTGCGGAACGGCGCGTGCTTGCCGAATTCCCCAAGGCCGATTCGCTGTCGCTCAATACATGGACGTGGGACGATGATATCGAAAGCTTCCTGTCTGACCATCTGATCCTGCGAAACGCCCTGACCGGCATCAGCGCATACATGCGCCTCGGCACCGGTACCGAACGGCTCGACGACGTATATGTGACCGGCAGGGGGCAGCTTGTGGAAAGTCCCGTGGAGGATACCGCGGAAAACCGCGCGTCCCTTCAGAGAAACCTTCAGCACCTGAACAACCTTGCCGCCGAGGAAGGCCTGCGGATGTACATGCTGATCCCGCCCACCGCCGGATACGCCGCAAGGGACGATCTGCCCGCCTATCTGCGTCCCCTCTATCGGGACGAAGGGCTGCTGGATGAGATCCGAAACTATCCCGATCTCATCGCCGTGGATCTTTCTGAGACGCTATGCGAAGGAAAGGGTGACCGATTCTATCGGACGGACAATCATTGGAACGCTGAGGGCGCATACGCCGCCTACGCACGCTGTCTGGAAAGCCTCGGCAAAACGCCCGTGTCGGCGGAAAACATCGTCTATGAAAGGTATGATGATTTCCACGGTTCCACGCTGTCCCGCAGTGCCCTGTGGCTGACCCCCCATGAGCAGATCCGCTTCCCCCTGCCTTCGTGTGAATACACGGTACAGATCGATGGAGAATCCCCCCGCTCCGACCTATATTTCCGCGAGGCGTTGACCTCCTACGATCCGTACGCCGTCTTTTTCAACGGCAATTACGGTATGGTACGGCTGACCAATCTTTCCTCCAACGGCGATGGCATCCTGCTCATCATCAAGGATTCCTTTGCAAACGCGGTGGTTCCGTTGCTGCTTCCTCATTATAAGACCATCCTCATGATCGACCCGCGCTTCTTCCGCGGAACCGTGCACAAGCTCATAGCCGCCGAAAACGTTGACGATTTGCTTTGCATATGCTCGCTGAAAACGCTCGTCACCGACGCAAAGCTGCGGCTTCTAAAATAATGTTCCAATGAAAGAAGAGGAAGGTTTTGTCCTTCCTCTTCTTTTATTCCTGTTCGTCTGGGTTTCTTATTTCCCGAAGTAGCGCTTGAGGAGACCAGCGAAGGCCTTGCCGTGTCAGGCCCGATATGTTTTCTCGTATCCGCAGTTGTCGCAGCAGTAGCGATACTTCGTTTTTGGGGCCGTGCCGCCCATGTTGTTATAGAAGGGATCACGCTGGGAGTCAAGGTAAAATGGGTTCCCCAGGCCAGCGCCGTCCGCATCGTTCTGCGGCGTATCATCCATCACACAGCGCCATCCGTCCGCTTTTCCGCACTTGGGACAGGCCTTGGGCGGTTCTTTCTTGAAAAACAACGCCATATCCTGCTCTTATTTCCCGAAGTATCTCTTCAGCAGACCAGCAAAGGCTTTCCCATGCCGGGCCTCGTCGCGCGCCATCTCGTGGACGGTGTCGTGGATGGCGTCCAGGTTCAGCTCCTTGGCGCGCTTGGCAAGGGCGGTCTTGCCGGCGGTGGCGCCGTTCTCAGCCTCGACACGCATCTTCAGGTTTTTCTCGGTGGAGTCGGTCAAAACTTCGCCCAGCAGCTCTGCGAACTTGGCGGCGTGCTCGGCTTCCTCCAGGCCCGCCTTCACCCAATACTCGCCGATCTCGGGATAGCCCTCGCGGTAGGCCACCCGGGCCATGGCCAGGTACATGCCCACCTCGGTGCACTCGCCGGTGAAGTTCTTGCGCAGGCCCTCAATGATATCCTCGGGGGCGCCCTGGGCCACGCCCACCACATGCTCGGCGGCCCAAGTCATTTCCCCGGCCTGCTCGATGAACTTGGAAGCGGGGGCCTTGCAGATGGGGCACTGCTCGGGGGCCTTCTCGCCTTCATACACGTAACCGCAGATGCTGCATACGAATTTTGCCATGAAATAATCCTCCTGATATGTTTTAATCGATGTTTCCCCGCTGCTGTGCGGGTGCTCATCTATGATATTGTAATTTCTCCCCCGCCATCCTGTCAACACCCCTCCGGCAAGTTTTCATATCCCGCCCCTTTGCAGGACGAAACAAACGTGGTATACTGTCGGCCTGGCAAGTAAACGCGGAGGAAACGGAAGGATGCGAATCTATATCATTCGTCACGGAGAAACGGATCTTAACGTGACGGGCGTGCTGCAGGGCTGGGTGGACGAACCGTTGAATGAAAGCGGACGGAGCCTGGCCAGGATCACCGGGGAAAATATGAAGCGCATCCGGTTCGACGGCTGCTTCTCCAGCCCCCTCGCTCGAGCCGCCGAGACCGCCCGGATCGTGTTGGAAGCCAGCGGGAACGACCTGCCCATCCGGTACGACGATCGGCTCCGGGAGATCAGCTTCGGTGTGGCCGAGGGGCGGCACCGCTCTACCCTGGGCGAGCAGGGGCGGTTGTTCTTCGAGGAGCCCTTCCGCTATGAGCCCTTTCCCGGCGGGGAGAGCATCCGGCAGGTCTGCGCCCGGACCCAGGCGTTTCTGAAGGAGCTCCTGGCACGGGACGACGGGAAGACCTACCTTCTCTCCACCCACGGCTGCGCCATGCGGGCCATGCTGAACTATCTTTATGAGGACCCCTCCGACTTCTGGCATGTGCACGTGCCCTACAACTGCGCCGTCACCATCCTGGAGGGTCAGGGCGGCCAGGCCAGGCTGGTGGGGGACGACGTGATCTACTATGACCGGTCGCTGATCGTGGACCGATACGCCCACTAAAACGGAAAGGACGGCTGAGCCGTCCTTTTTCTGTATCGACGCCTTATGGGGTGAAGGTGACCGGAAAATCGTTGCTTATACGATAAACGGGGATTATCTCTGTGGATTCAATGCGATAGCCCAGGAATCCTTCTGTCGGCCGGACGCGGCAGACGACGATATACGAAACCTCGCTCCAGCCCGCACAGCCATAGATACGGAGCGTCCCGTCGGGCTCTGCGACTGCCTGCTCCACAATGGCCCAACCGCTATAGTCCGTGGGCGGCAGGGGCACCTGCCCTGGCTGCAGGTCCGGCCAGCGATCTTCATCCCAATGGACCCGATCCCGCACCAGACTGGGACGACCCAGGACGCTTCGGAAAAAGGCGTCCAACTCCGTCTGAGAAACGATTGCAGTAGCCCCGTATTCATCATCATACACGCCCTCCCCGGTAAGATAGG
>JAEEGF010799167.1_pt1 | contig 14141 bp, 11 predicted proteins | sample 9134171 | NCBI WGS metagenome assembly JAEEGF01 (sample SAMN16246542, study PRJNA631951) | gut metagenome | biome: gut microbiome; feature: rumen; material: AP-attached | host: Bos | place: Iran: Karaj | collected 2018-10
ATGCGAGCCACGTCCTTGTATTGCAGGGTCGAGACTCCATAGTCCGACATGGCGTCCTGGTCCCAATACTTCTGAATGGCGTCGAATATAAATTGGTTAAAGCTTCCAGCGGTTTCCATATTATATAATAGTATAATTGTTCGTTCTGTTAATTGTGTTTGTTATACAGGAATGGGATAATCCATGTACTTGAAGCGGCGTATGTTCTTCTTTGGCGTCTTTTCGAATTCCTCGTCCATCAGGTGAATGCCACTAAGGCTGCAGTAGTTGGGAATAATGAGGTTGAGGTCCTTGCGGTTCTGCTCCATAATGGCTTCGAGGTCTGTGCGCGAGAGTCCGAGTTCCTTCACCTTTTCGGGATCGGGATAGACCAGTCCGTAGAATTTCTCGCCCTTCTGGATGACCACGCATTCGCCAACGAGCGGCAGGCTCACTAGTTTATCTTCAATCTCCTCGGGATAGACGTTCTGTCCGTTGGCTCCCAGAAGCATGTTCTTCGAACGTCCCCTGATGAAGACATTGCCTTCCTTGTCCATTACACCCAGGTCGCCTGTATGATACCATCCGTCCCTGAGCGTTTCGCGTGTGGCTTCCTCGTTCTTATAGTAACCCAGCATCACGTTCATGCCGCGGGCCAGTATCTCACCAGGAGTGTTTTCTGGGTCGGGACTATCAATCCTAAGTTCCATGCGTGGTACGGGCCTTCCGCAACTGCCAGGTACATAGGAGTCCCATGGGGCGTAGGCAAGTAGTGGAGCGCACTCCGTAGCTCCGTATCCGACGGTGTAGTGGAAGCCGATGTCATGAAGAATGTCCTCAACCTCCTTGTTCAGTGCCGAACCACCAATGATTATCTGGAAGAAATTACCGCCAAGGGCATTGCTGAGACCTTCGCATATCTTCTTGCGAATGTGGTCGCCCACAACGGGCGTTTTCAGCAGGAGTCGCATCTTGATGTCCTGAACCTTGGGAAGTACTGCCTTGCGAACCACTTTCTCGATGATGAGTGGCACCACGAAGATGCAACTGGGTCGCAGGTCGGCAAGTGCCTTGAGCAATACGGTGGGACTAGCCAGTTTGGTCAGGAAGAATATGTGGGCTCCATTCGAGAAGGAATAGATGAACTCGAAAGCCATTGCGTAGGTATGTGCCAAAGGCAGCATCGACAGGATGTTCACGCCTTGGTGTATCACATGGCCGATGTTGGCATGTGCAAACTCGCGATTGCTCCATATAGCACGATAAGGAATCATCACACCCTTGGAATTGCCCGTAGAACCACTCGTGTAATTGATGATGGCAAGCTCTTCAGGACTGTCCTTATAGTAGTTGATGTGATGCTTGCGGAAGTTCATGGGGAACTTCTCGCCGAACAAACGGTTCAGGTTCTCGCGGGCATAAGTCAACTGCTTGCTGCGACTGGTAAAGAGATGATAGTCAATGATGCTCAGAATACCCTCGAGGTTTGGCATCTTGTCTGCTGAGAGTTCCTGGTAAATCTTGTCCTCGATGAAGAGCAAGCGGGCATCCGAGTGGTTCACGATATCGTGAATCTGCTCGGGATGGAACTCATGGAGAATGGGGACTGCTACAGCGCCATACGTTGTAATGGCAAAGAATGCAGCACCCCAGCGACACTGGTTGCGTCCGCACAAGGCTACCTTGTCACCTGGCTTCACACCGCTTTGCTCGAAAAGAATATGTAGCTTTTCAATGATACGTGCCACATCTTTATACTGAAGTGTAGCCATGCCGTAGTCGCTCATTGAATCGCAATCCCAGAACTTCTGTATGGCCTCGGCTATTATTTGGTTAAAGCTTCCGGCTGTCTCCATAATATTTCCGATTGTATTTTTGCTCGTTTTGGTTAAATCTGTGCAAAGGTACAACTATTTTGGCACACTACCAAAACTTTTGTGCAATAATTGATCCCCCATCGTGCCGATTTCGACACAATAGGGGGAAATGTGTGCAAAAAATGACTTGTGGAAACAGCTACCCAGCCGTGTTTCGAAAAGATGTCTTTTATGATCGTGCCTAAGGCTTGTGGAGTATTTGCACTTCCTTTATACCCATAGAAAAACAAACTGAGGACCATTCAGTCCTCAGTTGTTCAGTATTGCCTTTGTCCGAAGATGCGACTGCCGATGCGCACCATCGTAGAGCCGTGTTGGAGAGCGATATGGTAGTCGTCCGACATGCCCCACGAGCATTCGCAGAAGGCTGGGGAATCAGAAAAATAGGTTTCGCGTGCGTGAAGGAAAAACTTCCGAGCCTCTTCAAACTCGCGTGCAATCTGTGCTTCGTCGTCGGTGAGTGAAGCCATGCACATGATGCCGCACAACTGTGCTCCTGTCATCTGGCGCCATTCGCCTTGCGATAGGAATTCTTCTGCCTCGTCGGGTGTGAAGCCAAACTTAGTTTCCTCCTGAGCCACATGTAGTTGCAGAAGGCAAGGAATAGCACGTCCGAAACGGAGACCTTGCTTGCTGATTTCGGCAAGCAACTTGGGTGTGTCGACAGCATGAATAAGACTAACGTATGGTGCGATGTATTTCACCTTGTTGGTCTGCAGATGTCCGATGAAGTGCCATTGGATGTCTGACGGCAACAGTTCGTGCTTGCGCTGTAGCTCCTGCACGTGACTTTCGCCAAACACCCGTTGTCCCGCCTCATAAGCCTCCATAATGGCCTCTTCGGGATGGAACTTCGATACGGCAACCAAACGAACGCCTTCGGGAAGTTCAGTTGTGATGCTGCGAATTTCTTCCTTTATCATCCTTAATCCTTATTCTTTAGACCTTGGCCTTTAGCCTTTAGACCTTAATCTTCTTTCTTATACGGAAAGATGTCGAGAATCGCCGTCTCGTTCACTGCTGTCAGTTCCCAGTCGCCCATCGTCCCAGCCATACCTTTCTCCAGATTGGCAACGGCGGTCTTCAGGTCGCGAGCCTGAACGAGTATGTTCTGAGCGGTGCGCTTCTCTACGGCTGTCTTCTCATCGAGGGTGATGAAAGTCACCTTAGCCTTATACCAACGGTCGTCGTTACCGTCGTTACTGGTCATCACTTCAGCCAGCTTTGCCTTCTTGATGTCAGCCACCTCGTAGTCGCCACTCACAAAGGGTTCAACCTCCTCGAGGAAACGGCGCTCTGCCTCAGTGAAGGTCAGGGCGTCAACCATATATGCTTCTGTCACTCGCTTAATCTTTCCGTCCTCCATCGTCTTGTCGAAACGGATTTTGCATTCAAACCATTGAGCCATATTTATGATAGTTTACAGTTTACGGTTTATAGTTTATTATTAAACGGAATGCAAAGATAATGCAAACCGAGGGAATAAGCAAACAAAATTTGCTTTTTCCGTGATGCAGTTTGTATTGAATCTGCGAAGAAGTAAGAAGATGTGGAGGATTATTTAAAGAAGTATTGCTTTTGTCGCTTTTTCTCGTCGGGTGATTTTGCCGAGAAGACGCGCTCAAGCGTGTAGGGATGATAGCCCGTTGCCCATGTTTCAGTGCTGACGGTCATGGGGGTGGGAGTGAAGTCCTGCACCTGCTCGAGGTGGAACCCCAGTGGTCGTACTTCCTCGGCCAGACGGGCCATATCCTGCTCTCTGCAACCAGGGTGACTGCTGATGAAATAGGGGATGATTTGCTGACGCAAGCCTGCACGCTGACAGATGCGGTCGAAGATGGCCTTGAAGCGATGGAACTGCTCGAACGGTGGTTTGCGCATGAGTTGCAGCACATGCGGTTCGGTGTGTTCGGGAGCAACTTTCAGTCGTCCGCTCACGTGGCGCGTGATGAGTTCCTGCGTATATTCTCGTGCCGCACGGTTCAGCGCTTCGTCCTTGTAGTCGTGGAGCAGAAGGTCGTATCGAACACCACTTCCGATGAAACTCTTCTTCACGCCAGGCATTTTGTCCACAGCCCGATAGATGTCGAGCAAGGGACGATGGTCGCCGTTCAGGTTCGGACAGATGCGAGGATGGATGCACGAAGGTCGCTTGCATTGAGCACACAGGTTCTCGTCCTTGCCTCCCATTTGATACATATTCGCCGACGGACCACCAAGGTCGCTGATGTAACCGCGGAAGTCGGGCATCTCGGTGACGGCCTTTACCTCCCTGAGTATGCTCTCCTTAGAACGACTGGCGATGAACTTACCCTGATGTGCCGAGATGGTGCAGAAGGCACAGCCACCAAAGCATCCGCGATGGAGACACACGCTGTGGCGAATCATCTCGTAGGCTGGAATGCGCTTACCTGCATACTTGGGATGGGGCATGCGTGTGTAGGGAAGGTCGAACGAGTGGTCCAACTCTTCCGTAGTCATAGGCGGATAGGGTGGGGTGACCACGACGTATTGCTCGCCAACCTGCTGGATGAGTGCTTGGGCGTGCAACTTATTGCTTTCCTCCTCGATGTGTCGGAAGTTCTCGGCCTGTTTCTTCGGGTCTGCAAGACATTCTTCGTGGGAATAAAGTCGGTGAGAAGGGCCAAGGGATAAGGGGCTGGAGGTGACCGTTACTGTCTGTGGAATCTGGTTTTCACCCAATAGCGCTTTGGCAAAAGCTTCGCGCCCGATGCAGGATGCTCCCTCCTCGTCATACGACAGGCTTGGGTCGTACTCATCAATCATCTGTATGAGGCGATGGGCAATCTCCAGCGTGGGTTGTTCGCCCATTCCATAGACTATCAGGTCTGCTCCAGAAGGCAGCAGGATGCTGGGTAGAAATATATCTTGCCAGTAGTCGTAGTGGGTGAGTCGACGCAGGCTCGCTTCGATACCGCCAAGAATGATGGGTACGTCGGGATAGAGTTTGCGCAGTATCTGACTATAGACGATGGTGGGGTATTCCGGTCGCATATCGTGACGCCCGTCAGGCGAATAGGCGTCCTCACTCCTAAGTCTGCGGGCTGCGGTGTATTTGTTCACCATCGAGTCCATGCATCCTGGAGCAATGCCGAACCACAGACGAGGTCTCCCCAAACGACGGAAGTCGCGCAGGTCGCCGTGCCAGTCGGGTTGGGGAACGATGGCCACACGCAGTCCTTCTGCCTCGAGCAAACGTCCGATGACAGCCACTCCGAACGAGGGATGGTCGACATATGCATCGGCCGAGAACAGGATGACGTCGGCTTGTTCCCAGCCTCGCAGTTCCATCTCCTTGCGGGTGGTAGGAAGCCAGCGGGTGATGTCGTCAGTCTTTTTCAACCTCTTCGTACTTGGCGAGATAGAGCAGGATGAGTTGGTGGAGACCGTAAGCCTTCATGTTGTCGTGGAAGATCACTTCGTGGCACAGGGCCAACAGGTCGGCGTCGTCGCTATGGTGCTCCAGCAGAGCACGGGTGTTGAGGCGCAGTTTCTGTAGAACGCTTTCGTCCACGATTCCGTTGCTGTCGAGCAAGTCGCTAAGCAAGGAATAACGTCGTAATGTTTCGAGATGGTTCTCGCTCACTTCGATACTGCGTGAACCTTTGGAATTTGTTTGAATTAACATTTATATAATTACGAATTAGAAATTACGAATTAGGAGTTACGAATTACGATTTGCCATTCTTCATTCTTCATTAGCGAAGCAACGCTTCGCGCTTACTTTGCTAGAAGGAAGTTAAGTGTTGCTGCCATTACAGCCTTGCGTATCCCTTCTTCCTGAATGCACTCGAGGGGGAATCCGTAGGTGAGGGTGCGATAGCTTGGACCTTGATAGGCAACGGAAAGAGAGCGGAGAGGAGCAGGAGAGGTTACGGAGGTGAAGGCGTCCTGCGTCGGAAGCAGGGCGCTTATGCGACGCATGGAATAACGCTGCTCGTTGGGCTGACAATAGACGGAGAACTGGGTGTTCATGCCCGTAAGCACATTTGTGCTATCGTTGAGCGCACACGATCCGTCAGGAACGAAATGCAGTGTGTTGCTGGCAAACTCAGGAGCAATCTCCTCGCTGATGTAGGCTCCACTCATGAGCACCGACGTGTGGTTGCGTGTGAAGTGGTTGATGGCTTCGTACATTTCTCTGGAGAAGGCGGGCTGGGCGTTCATGCTGTAGCCGTCCTGCCTTTGTGCGCCCAGAATGATGTCGATGACGTGATATCCGCCAGTGATGGTTCCCTTTTCAAAAGCATTGCTCGAGCACGATGAAATGCTCAGGACGGTGTCGGCCAGCAGGAAGTCGCGGGCGTGTTGGGTAGTGAAGTCAAAGGTGTTGCCAGCCATAATCAGACCTTCAAACTCACTGCCACTCTGGCCAAAGTTCTCGCCGATGCCCTTTCGCATGTTGGTCTGCCGACCACAGTAGGCAGGGCTATGCTGATACACCACACCTGGGTCTAAGTTGAAGTCGAAGCCTCGCAGGGAATCGTTGTCAACGGGTTGAGGTGCTGCCAGACGCGTGAATCCGTTTACGATGAGCAGACGACGACTTGCTTGCAGAGGTGAATAGACACAGAGTTCCTCGCTAGTCATACTGCATCCGCCTTCGTTGAAGGCACGCACCTGATAGCGGGTCAGCAAACCACGTTGCACGGGCAGTTTTACGTGCGTCTTGTACACCACCTTGCCGTTGTCGTAGCCTCGTTCGCCCTCGCTTGTATAGACGACGTAGCCCGTGGGCTGTGCCTTAGGCTCGTTCTTCCCTTCTGCTGCCCTCCACGAAAGCGTTACGGAATCGCCTTGTGCACTCAGTATGGCAGAGAAGTCTACGATGGGCAGGGGTTGCACCACGAAGCCTTCGCGTCCGTGAACGGCAGAGGTGTACCTCAATATACCTTTGTATATAGCGCGCGAGAGAAGCATCTTGAACGATGGGTCGTGGCCTCGCAGCATATCGGCAAAGTTCTGGTGCGATAGGGTTTCGAGTATCATGCTTGGAACTTCAGGCACACGCGTTTCCGAATAGTTGCGGTCGTGCATCTGACGCCTGTTCCAAGTGCCCATTTGTGTGCGAATGTCCTCGTCGACTTGTGTCATTACGATGTCGCAGAGGTCGCGTCCCATCAGTCGCGAACGATTACTTGGCAATAGTCCTTCGGCCAGCAGTCCATCGAACTGGTCGGTAGTGGTGGTGTAGGGACCAGAGGTGTAGATTCCTAGTGTCCCGATAAGTGTGCTGTCAGGTCGGAAACCCGCGTCACTGTGTACGGCCAACGAGAGTTCCAGTGGAACACAACGACCACTGTCGCCTGGCAAGTACAGGGAACCTCGTGCCATGCTATTGGCCATGAGTGAACGCACATTGATGTCCTCAGCATAGTCGCTGACACCTTCCTTGTTCTTGTATATCTCATAGGGCATTCCCGCCCACTGGGCATAGTATCGGCTTCCTTCGAGAAATCGGGGCATTTCACTGCGTGTGAAGGCATGTATCGAGTCACCGCGCGAGATATTGCCCATGCCTCCGCCAAATCGTACAGCATCGGCTGTGACTACGCCTCTGTAATTGCTTTGGTTGGAGAGCATGACGCAGTTGTCGAGCGATGAGCCAGCGGCGAAATCGAAAGTTCCCAGATAGACCCAAGTGCCGCCTCCCATCTGCTGATTGACGCGGAAGCGTGTGACGATGCCTTTGTGGCGTACGGTGTATTCAGCATCACTGACGCTGGTGGGCAAGGAGGCATAGCTGACATAGACGGCATACGGTCCTTCCTCAGGCAATTGGGGTTGCCACACGATCTGGCTGTTCTGTCGCCTGCGTGGTTGTGCTTCGGCCTTTCGGCAAGTGCCTGCCGTGAAGGGGGCCTCTCCGTCGAAATAGATGTCCTGAATCTTGCAGAATCCCGTGCCGGCATCCTCCCATTCGTAGGTGCCGTTGGTCTCGGAGTAAGTGCCCTCTGGTGTGTTGATGTCGTTGTCCACAATCACCTCGTGTCGTTGCCAGTCGCGTTCGCGAGGGACAAAGACGTTGGCTCCAGCATTCTCCAGCATGGGGATGAGGAAAGGGAGGACGAAGGACTGCGTGAAGATGTCCTCCGTGGTGCAGTACAGGCGTGGTCGTTGCCATTGCCAGGTGCCTTTCGATGTGTCGAAATAGCGTCCGTGACTGGGCCATACAACGAGATGACGCCCGCGAAGTCCGTGTGTGATGTCGTAGGGTAGGGAGATGGGCGACACCCAGGGATTGCCTTTGTATTCGAGGCTTCCCCAGCGTCTTTTTTCCGCAGTGGTATCGTTCCACTCCAATGGGATGAGTTCCTCTATGGGTGTCCCATTGGCCAGAATGGTGATGTTGTAGGTGTTGTAGGGAGGAGGCATCAGGCGTTCGATGTCCTGTCTGATGCGTCGCACAGTTTCGCGTGTGAAGGGTTGTGTGGCAAAGGCCGCATTGGCATAGAGTCGCACCAGTCGCTGAGTGGCGTCAACTTCTACGTTTGTCAGTTTTATAGGGTCGTTGCTGGTGTATGCGGCATTGGTGTAGTTGACAAAGTAGTCAGTGAGTCGATTGCGTATGCGTGTGGCCGCATCGTTTTGTGCGTATAGCGAAATTCCCGTCACCAACAGTGATAGGAGTATGCATAATCTTTTTTTTACGCTATTCACAATGGTCAATGCACAATTTTTGCTTTGCAACTCCCTCTCCTTGGGAGAGGATAGGGGTGAGGTGATTCTTCATTCTTCATTTTCCTCCCCCTGGGGGAGATAGAGAGGGGCTGATAATTCGCGCTAAAGTCCTGTCGTAAACTTCTCAGGATATTTCCCTCGGAACCCCTCAAAGTATTGCTTGATCTCCACTATTTGTTTGTCGAAGTCTCCGTCGGGGATAACCTGTTTGGTGCACTGGATAAGGCGACGCTTGTAGTCGAGTCCGTAGAGCAGGATGGGGAGCTCTGCTTTTAGGGCGATGTAGTAGAACCCCTTTTTCCACTCGGGTTGGCGTCTTCGCGTGCCCTCGGGCGTAATGCACAGACGGAATTCATCGGCCTCGCGAGCCTGTTGTGCCAGTACGTCGGTCACACTACGGTTCTTCTCGCGATAGACGGGAATGCCACCCATGCGCTTGAAGATGGGACCAAGAGGCCAGAAGAACCATTCCTTCTTCATCATAAAACCGCATTGGAACTGCTCGGCACCCATGAACAGCAGTGCCATGATGAAGTCCCAGTTCGAGGTATGAGGAGCCAGGGCGATGATGTACTTACGCGGTCTCTTTACTGTCTCCTCGAAGTGGTAGCCCATACGACGGTATAGAATCCACCTGCAAATCTTTTGAAGCATGTTGTTTTGTTAAAGGGATGTTGTTGCTCGTTTCACTCGCGGGAGTTAAAGGGGAGTATTCGAAAACTTAGAATTAAGAATGTATTGGGGATTTTCGCTCCTCTTCGCTACACAAGCGTTTCCTTACGTCACCGAGCAAAACATTGAACATTTACCATTTTTTTGTTCTGCAAGGCCCTCCCCCCTCGGGGGAGCGGGGAGAGGGGCCTATTCTTAATTTGCGCTAAAGTAGTGCTTTTATATGTTCCACAATCTCATCGGTGTGACTGAGCATGTCCTCGCGCAGTTTCTTGAAATAGTCTTTGGCTTTCATACCCGGTTCTACGTGACTCACGCGGCTCAGCATGTCGTCCTGAAGGTTCAGAATGCTGGCCATCACGTTGTCCACGTCTTCTTGTGGCGTAGGTTTTTGGTAATGCATAATTGCCACACACTCAGCGAACAATTCACCACAAAGAAAGTTGATTCCTTTCTTCAAATCTCTTCTTTTTGCCATAACTGTAATTGTTTGTTGGGTTACAAAACTGGTCAAAGATAGTGAAAACTGAGCGCAATACCAAAAAAAGAACAAAAAAATATGACGAAATGGTTCGAAAACATGTTTGCGGCATATTTTCGGGCCGTGAAGTCAGAATAAACGCTGTAAGCTAAAAGTGTGTAACACAATTCTTTTTTTGTATTGCCGAGATGCATCCTATTTTCGAGGCTAAGCCTTAAGGATACGGATAAACGAGCAAAAACCCTAATATTAGAGAAAATAATAGAAAATTTCTCTATTGCTTGTAAGTTTACTTACACTCCACTACATCACATAGACTGGCTATCTTGTGCAGTGCACGCACGTTGCTTGTAGTGAGATAGGAATAATGAGAGAAGGTGAGATTAGGTTCAATGTACGTCGAACAAGTACACGAAGTGCTTTGTACTTAGGCTTACAGCCTTTCATTACGCTGTTATTGCAAAAACATGTGAATACGTTTTCGCTTTATGTTGCCATATTTTTCTATTCTTTATTTGGTATTGCACTCGATTTTCACTATCTTTGCAAGTCGAAATTGTTTACTATATTATATTAAGAAAAAACTATGGAAAAAAGTGCATTGCAGATTGCAAGAGCCGCCTATCAGCCAAAGCTGCCAAAGGCTCTGCAAGGACCTGTGAAAGTGAAGGAGGGTGCTGCTACCCAGAGTGTAGGTAACCAAGAAGAGATAAAGGCTCTGTTCCCCAATACCTATGGAATGCCTGTAGTGGAGTTCGTACCTGCTGAAAGCGAGAATCGTGAGGCTATCAACGTGGGCATCATCCTGTCGGGTGGTCAGGCTCCTGGTGGTCACAACGTCATCAGTGGTCTGTACGACGGCGTGAAGTCGCTGAACAAGGAATCGAAGCTCTATGGCTTCCTGATGGGACCTGGTGGTCTGGTTGATCACAAGTATGTGGAGTTCACCGACGAGTTCATCGACGAGTATCGCAACACGGGTGGTTTCGACATCATCGGCTCTGGCCGTACGAAACTGGAGAAGGAAGCTCAGTTTGAGAGTGGTATCCAGATTCTGCGCGAGCTCGGCATCAAGGCCCTCGTCATCATTGGTGGCGATGACTCTAATACCAACGCTTGTGTGCTGGCCGAGTACTATGCTGCCAAGAAGTATGGCGTGCAGGTTATCGGTTGCCCCAAGACCATCGACGGTGACCTGAAGAACGAGCAGATTGAGACCTCGTTTGGTTTCGACACCGCTTGCAAGACTTACAGCGAACTCATCGGTAACATCCAGCGTGACTGCAACTCGGCTCGCAAGTACTGGCACTTCATCAAGGTGATGGGTCGTTCAGCCTCTCACATCGCTCTGGAGTGCGCTCTGCAGTGCCAGCCTAACATCTGCCTCGTCAGTGAGGAAGTGGAGGCTAAGCAGATGTCACTCGACGACGTTGTTGAGTACATTGCCAAGGCCGTTGCTCTGCGTGCTGCCGACGGCAACAACTTCGGTACCGTTGTCGTTCCCGAAGGCTTGATTGAGTTCATTCCTGCTATCAAGAAGCTCATTGCCCAGTTGAACGAGGTGCTGACAGATCCCGCAACGGGTGAGCCTCGCGAGTTTAAGAGTGCCGATGAGCAGATTGAGTTCGTACTCAGCAACATCACTGCCGAGAACAAGGCTGTGCTCGAGAGTCTGCCTGCCGACGTTAAGCGTCAGCTCTGCCTCGACCGCGACCCACACGGAAACGTACAGGTGAGCTTGATTGAGACTGAGAAACTGCTCAGCGCTATGGTTGCCAAGAAATTGGCCGAGTGGAAGAAGGAAGGTAAGTTCAACGGTAAGTTCAGCGCTCAGCACCATTTCTTCGGTTACGAAGGTCGCTGTGCTGCTCCCTCGAACTATGATGCCGACTACTGCTACAGCCTGGGTTACAATGCCAGCCGCCTGATCTCGAACGGTAAGACGGGTTACATGAGTGTTATCAAAAACACTACAGCCCCTGCTGCAGAGTGGATTGCCGGTGGTGTGCCCATTACCATGATGATGAACATCGAACGCCGTAATGGTGCCAACAAGCCCGTTATCCGCAAGGCTTTGGTAGAACTGGATGGTGCTCCCTTCAAGTACTTCGCATCGAAGCGCGAACAGTGGGCACGTGAGACGCGTTATGTCTATCCTGGTCCCATCCAGTACTTTGGTCCTTCTGAAGTGTGCGACCAGTGCACCAAGACCTTGGCGCTGGAGCAGGCAAAGTAATTGTTTAACGGTTAACAGTTTAACGGGTTAACGGTTAATGAACAAAACACATAAGAAGAATGCAAGGCGGAGCCACCAGAGGAAGAAATCCTCGGGTGGCTCGCGCTTGTTCTCGTGGTGGGGTCTACTGCTGGGAGGCATCCTTGTGGTTGCGGCCTATGTGTTTGTGTTCTACAATTTCTTTGTCACTCCGTTGTCATTTCGTTGGCGAGCCATCTATGGCGAACCCGACTATCCTACGGGCTATGACATCATGGGTATTGACATTAGTCACCATCAGGATCGCATCGACTGGGACAGACTCCGTAATGCGAAGATTGGCGACCATCCCATCAGTTTCGTTATTATCAAGGCTACGGAAGGCGCAACGCTGTTCGACGAGAACTTCAATGACAACTTCCATTGGGCTCGCGAGAACGACCTTGTGCGTGGAGCCTATCACTTCTACATTCCTGACAAGAACATTACGCGTCAAGCCGAATACTTCCTCCATCAGGTTCATCTGCTCGAGGGCGATTTGCCACCTATACTTGATATTGAAAAGCGAGGCAACAAACCATTGAAGGAATTCCAACGTGACGTGCTAACGTGGCTCGAAATCGTGCAAAGCGTCTATGGTGTGGCACCGATAATCTATACTTCTTACAAGTTCAAGCAAGATTATCTCAACACGCCTGCCCTCAACGAATACCCCTTGTGGATAGCGCATTATTACGAGAAAAAGTTGAAGTATAAAGGAAAGTGGACCTTCTGGCAATATACCGATTGTGGACGAGTGGACGGCATCAAGGGTTATGTTGACTTCGACATTTTCAATGGTGACATGAAAGCCTTGAAGCAAATGACGTTACAACCCGCCATTGCGCCGGAAGTGGAGTGACCGTTGATCATTGATCATTGACCATTGACCATTGATCATTGACCATTGACCATTGATCATTTTTGCTCCGATAAACTACGCAAGCGTAGGACTTCTTGCACAGCAAGCGTAGCTTCGCGTCCGATTACGTCCGTCCGATTAGACCATTCCATTTAAAGCTGTGAGTTAACAAGGGCAGTTGAAACTCGTTTATTCACATTTCCGAAGGGAAAGCATTGCCCAACCTTCCTCGCACGTTTCCTTTTCCAAAGACAAACCTAATTCATCTCCCTTCTGCAAGAGTAGGGGAACGTCGGACTCATAGAAACCGCTGAGCAACAGTTGACCTTTAGGCTTGAGAACCTGGGCAAAGCGAGGCATGTCCTGAAGCAAAATGTTGCGATTGATGTTGGCTATCAGCAGGTCAAACATGGGACTCGAGGGCAGGACACTTGCGTCGCCTTCCTGAACGCGAATGTTGGTGATACCGTTCAAGTCGGCATTTATCTTTGTGTTCTCTACACTCCACGAATCAATGTCGTAACTGAAGACATCCTTTGCCCCTCGCATGGAACAAAGGAAGCCCAAGACACCCGTGCCACAACCTGCATCAACGACGCTCATGTCCTGCATGTCCATCGAACAAAGTTGTCGCAGAATCTGCCTCGTGGTGGGATGAGTACCTGTGCCAAAGGCCATACGCGGATTAATGGTGATGTCATAGGTGCAAGGCGAGGGACAGGTGTGTCGCGTATCGTGAATGCCCACAAGACTGTCGATGACAATGGGTTCGAAGCCCTCTTCTTCCCAACGCTGGTTCCAATCTTCATCGGGTGCCTCACGCGTAATAAAACTAATGTTAAAGTGGGGTAGAGGGAAGTCCTTCGTCAACTGACGGACGGATTCTTCGTCATAGAACGCCTGCTGGATGTAGGCTTCAAGGCCTTCAGCCTTGGGGACAAAAGTCTCAAACCCTACGTCGGCAAGCAGGGAGGACAATACGTCGCAAGCCTCTTCACTATAAGGATTTACACTAAAATCTACCTCAAAATATTTCATGCCTATGTATTTATTTAAGGCAAAATTAAGCAAAAATTAGAATATTAGAGGGATTTTCCCCTAGAAAATGGGGATTTTCCCCTTGCAGTGAGGTAAAAAGGTAGTAATTTTGCATCAGAGAAACTCTAAATATGGTAGTTATGAAAGCAAGAACAATCTTTTGGATGATGCTGGTTATGTTGCCAGTCATCAGCTTCGCACAGAACGATGACGACATGTACTTCGTTCCGAAGAAGAAAGCAACGTCAACGCAGACGACCACCACTAGTGCTCCCT
>JAEEGF010965938.1_pt1 | contig 14141 bp, 7 predicted proteins | sample 9134171 | NCBI WGS metagenome assembly JAEEGF01 (sample SAMN16246542, study PRJNA631951) | gut metagenome | biome: gut microbiome; feature: rumen; material: AP-attached | host: Bos | place: Iran: Karaj | collected 2018-10
GAGATGCTGTTAAAAACATGATTTCAATTCTGTTTTTGACCAGATACTGCATGTAAAGCGCAGGATTTTTCAGCAGGGGTTCTGAAACAAGGCAGACTGTTCCTTGAAAATACAGCACACTAAATGAGATAATATTGAAGGCGGAAAAAGTTACCGGTGCCACATTTGCAAATCGTATACCATCATCGTCTTTATGGTACGGTGTGAGTACAGGCAATGCAGTTCCTGTAGTGATAAATCTATAGGCACCATATTCTTCTACAACCCCTTTTGGCTTTCCGGTGCTTCCAGATGTATAGATGATGAAGGCAAGGTCATGCTCGTCAGAATCCGCCCAAGCTTCAGTGCTGAGAGGCTCGGCTTCCATAGCTTTTTCCAATGTGTCCGCATCAAAAACAAGTTCTGCACCAGAATCTTTTAATACATGCTCAATTCTTTCCTGCCCCATGCTGTCAGAAAGCGGCACATAGGCAATTCCCGCTTTCATCACGCCTAATTCCACGGCAATATATTCCATGGATTTTTCAAGATGTATGGCAATCAAGTCTTCTTTTTGAAAACCTTTGCTTTTTAAGAAAGCTGCTACACGGCTTGAAAGTTCATCAAGTTTTTTGTATGTAGTGCTGCGATCACCGTCTTTATCTAAAACAGCTACACGTTCAGGGTAAGCAGCAACGGTTTCTTTAAATTTCTGCAAATAATCAATCATATTTATGCCCCCTGATTACTTCTCGGTATTTTTTATGTATTCAAGGACAGCCTTCAGCCCGTTTTCAATATCATTGCTATTTAAAAGCATATTTATTCGAAAACAAAAACACTTTTCTGGGTCAAAGCCCTGCAAAATGCCGGGATAGACAAAATAGCCTTTTTCCTTCATCAGGCGTTTCATCGCCTCTACAAAAGATGCATCGTCTACAGCGCAACGGATAAAAATCATGGCATAGTGGCCAAAGGTTTCCGGCGAGATTCGGGCAAAATCATAGTTTTTTACAATGTTTTTCACCTTCAGAAAGTTATCCTGCCAAAAGGCTGTGTAAACATCCCGGCAGTCGTCGAAATTCTTTGAAACAAAATGTCTTGCTCCTTCCTGGCAGGAATAGCACAAGGAGCCTCCGTAGATATCTTCAAGGTTGTTGATGTCATCATAGTATTTTGTATGACACACAACGTAAGAGAATTTTATTCCTTGGAGTCCCAAAGCCTTATGAGGGCTATAAATGTAGAGGAGATTTTCCTGAACTCCAAAAACTCTTGAAAGTTCATATCCGTTTACGCATAGGGATTCATCTAAGATGACTATTTTACCTGCATCCAGGAGTTTTTGAATTCCTTTTGTAACGCGCTCCTTAAAATAAATGCTGCAAGAGTTGACCGGAGACGTAAACCAAAATGCAGTACAGTCAGACTGTAGGAGTTCTTCTACATCAAAAGTACTGTTTATGTTTTCCATGTAATCGCTAAAAAGGCGATAAGGTATGCCAATGTCATCAACGCAACTTTGTACAGAAAAATAAACCGGCTCTACAATCCCCACCTTTTGATTATGCTTTTTTAAGAATATAGCGAGCGTTACGATAGAAAGGGTGCTTTGAGATACAGGCGCAAAAAAAGAATTTTCGTAAGCTTCATCAGAAAATCCCAATTTATGGGCAAGGTCTTTTTTTATGCAGTCAGGAAAGAAATACTGATAATCAAACAAGTCAGACTTTTTACCAAGCTTTACAACTGATGCAAGCTTTTCCTTATAGTCAGAACCAGAATTCCAGTCGGAAAGATTTACCGGCGGATTTTCTTTTGGTAATGCTTCTAAAGCAGCTTCCAATTCCATTTCAATTTCATAATCAGTCATAGAGAGCCTCGTAGTTCATGTAATCGAAGGATTTTATCTGCTGGAATCCGTTTTTTTCGCTGTAAAAACAGATATCAGGATAATTGATGCCGTTGAAATAATTCATCTGTGCAAAGGAATAAGAACCCATGTCACCAAAGACGATTTTGTCACCCGGCTTTAAGGGGGCAGAAAAAGAGTACTCGCCAAATACATCGCCAGAAAGACAGCTGTTTCCTGCAAGCAGATAGGAATAGCCCTTTTCCCCGGCCTGTGGATAAATTACGGGCAGCTGATAGTAATTTTTAAGGACATCCAAGGCATGGCACGAAATAGAACAGTCCAAAATGGCGATGTCCTTTCCATTATGCACCACGTCCAAAACAGTGGTCAGAAGAAAGCCCGCATCCATCACCAAATACTCGCAGGGTTCAATGTAGGTTTTTAAGTGATACTTTGAATGCAGAATGTCCAGATTTTCGGCGAAGTCAGCAAAATCAAAATCGTCTTCGAGAAGAGCCAGTCCTCCTCCAAGATTTATCCAAGATACAGAAGGAAGGTTGTCAGAAAATTTATCCAGAACGGCAGAAATCAAATTGTTAAAATCTTTTGAGGAAGATCCGCACAAGGCGTGAATGTGAAAGCCAGAAATTTTGTCAAAAAAGCGACCATCTACAGCCGAAAGCATTTCTTTTGTAAGGCCAAAACGGGAATACGGAGCGCATGGATTGTAAACCGGTTCTTCTACGATAGAAACCTCGGGATTCAAGCGGAGGGCAAATTCGTTTTTAGCAGTAGCGACGTGACTAAAGACCTCTTGCTGATGAGGTGAGTTTAAGACAATGTGAGAGCAATGGGCTGCAATTTCTTCCGCATCTTCTTTTTTGTATGCCGGAGTATGGACGTGAACTTTTTTTCCGAGCTTTGACCCCAACTTTGCCTCAAAAAGCCCAGACGCGGAAACTCCGTCAACATAGGGTTTGATAAAGGGGAACGATTTTGCAAAGGGAAAACCTTTCATGGCTAGCAAAAGAGAAAGGCCTGTTTGGTCTGCTTTTGCCCGTATGTTCCGAAAATTTTCGGCAAGTACATCAGTGTTAACGATGTAGCAAGGGGTTGAAAGCTCCTCAATAAAACTGTTCTGATAAAAACACATACACTTCAGCATACACCTTTACAATATTACTACGAAAATATAAACAATATTATTACAAAGATGTGGTAAAAAACTGCCGAAATAAAATAAAAACGAATAAACCCTATACCCACAGTTTTACTGATGGCATATTGAGGTCAAAAATCTTTTAGTATAGTATCAAATAAGCTTACCCGAATCGTCCAGAACGTTCAAGCTGCATGAGTTCGTCCATCCCGACGAGCATGGCACGCGGCTTGGAGTTGCCCTTGCTCGGGCCGCACACGCCTAGACCGTAAAGCTGGTCCACAATCTTCCCGGCTCGGCTGTAACCCACGCTAAAGTGACGTTGTACCGCCGAAGTCGAAAGGCCGTTCACGCTAATCGCCCATTGCGCGACCTCGAAAAGCAACTTGTCGAGTTTTTCGTTTTTCATCGAGCCGCCGCCGTCCTCGTCATCGCCATCTTCGCCGCCCGAGACATCGAACGATTCCACCTGCGGGTAGAACACGTTCTGGTCACTGCACGCATCGGCAAGCCGTTCGGCTTCTTCGTCACTCAAGAACGCACCGTGCACACGCACCGGATCCGGGTCGTTCACGGCCTTGTACAGCATGTCGCCACGGCCAAGGAGTTTTTCGGCACCGGCATGGTCCATCACCGTGCGGGCGTCAATCTGCGATGCCACCTTGAAGCTGATTCGCGTCGGCAAGTTTGCCTTGATGATACCCGTAATGACCTTCACGGACGGACGCTGCGTAGCAAGCACCAAGTGGATGCCCACGGCACGTGCCTTAGCCGCCAAGCGGGCCACAGACTTTTCGATTTCCTTGCCAGCAACCATCATGAGGTCCGCCATTTCGTCGATAATCACGACGATAAACGCCATGCGATGGCTGCGGTCTTCTTCGGGAACGTCTTCGGGGAGTTCACCCGCTTCGAACTTCGCATTAAAGCCGCCGATGTTACGTACCTTCGCAGTCGCAAGCACTTCGGTTCTGCGGTCCATCTCGTAGCAAAGCCATTGCAATGCCTGAATCGCAATTTCAGGCTTCGTGATGACTGGCGCAAGGAGGTGCGGGATGTTTTCGTACATCTTGAGTTCCACTGCCTTCGGATCCACAAGAATCATGCGGAGTTCATCCGGAGTCTTGCTGAAGAGCATGGAGGCCATGAGCGCATTAATGCAAACAGACTTACCAGAACCCGTCTGACCGGCAATGAGCAAATGCGGTGCTTTGGCCAAGTCCATCGTGAACGATTCGCCCGTGATGTCCTTGCCGAGCGCCACGAGAATCTTGTCGGGAGCGGGCTTGAACTTATCACTCATGAACACGTCACGGCAGAACACCGTCTGGAACTTGCGATTCGGGATTTCCACGCCCACGGCAGCCTTGCCAGGAATCGGCGCCAAAATACGAATCGACGAGACCTTCAACGGTAGCGCCAAGTCTTCTTGCAAAGCCGAGAAGCGGCTCACCTTCACGCCCGGGCCCGGTTCCACTTCAAAGCGGGTAATCATCGGGCCGGTTTCGCAACCGATCACGCGGCCTTTCACCTTGAAGTTTTCGAGCTTTTCTTCGAGCATCTTGCCGATGGCGTTCAATTCTTCTTCGGTGTAGTCCGCCGTCTGCGTTTCGTGCGTATCGAGAATCTTTGAAATTTCAGGAACTTTGTACTTGTCAAAAGAAGCAGCCGGAGTCGATGGAATCGGAGCGGAATGGGAAGCTGCCGCCGGTTTTGCGACAGGTTTTGCAGACGCACGCCCCGCCCCGCGAGAACTCGGAACAGGCTCTTCAAATTCAGGTTCTTCGCCCACTTCATCCGCCGTCACGACCACAGGAGCGAACGTTTCGTCGTCATCGACCGCAGGACTTCCCGGAAAATCTTCCACGTAGGCACCATCGCCGCCCAAAAGTTCTTCGGCATGAATCGCCGCACGTTCTTCGACAGAATCCAAAAGTGTAGCATCGCGAGCCATCCGGGTCGCTTCCGCAGCATGCGGCCCACGCAAAGTCGCATCATCCGCACGCATGGTCGCATCAAACGAATTTGCAGCCCCCCGCATCGGGACCGTATCCAGAAGTTCGCCGTTTGCGTTGTTGGCACCGTTTGCCGGGGCTTTCTTTGCCGCAGCCGACGTTTTTTTCGCAGACTTCGGCATGGGAGTTTTTTCGACAACAGTCCTTTCCGACGTACGGCGAGCCGCTAAACCCGCCTCACCAGCAACATCGCCAACCGCATCCACCGTTTCGGCACCAGCTGTACGTCGCACATCGCCTTTCACCTGCATTCGGCCCTTATGCCCTTTTTCCCAATCAATCAAGTCGCGGGCACGGCGCAGTGCACTGATACGTTCCTTGATTTCGAGAATCTGCAACGCATTCATGTGGCGTTCGTTCAAGCGAAGTTCTTCTTCCAAGCGCAAAATTTCAGGATCTTCATAAACGCCATTGCCCAAAGTCGCGTCGTTCATCGTCCGCTGCATATCTCGCGGGTCCGCAACAGGGGCGTTCGGCAACTGCGGAAGCCCAACCCCAGCCGGATTCCCTTGCACATTCCCTAGCCCATTCGCCCCGGCAGCATCCATTCCAGCACCGTTATACGGCCTGCCACTGAACGTACCGCCAGCAACTGTCTGCATCTCCGACGGATTCAAATCGTCTGTCAGCCAGTTATGGCGACCATTGAACGGCTCCACTTTCCCACGCCGACGAGTTTTCACATCATCAGGGACGAAAATCATCGTCTCGTCTTCCATCACGACTCCACGGCGAAGCGGCTTTTTCTCCGCAGATTTTTTCTCCGGCTTAATTTCTGGAAATTCAACAGTTTCCACTTCAATCGGGGCCATCGAACGGCGCTGTCCAAATACGCTAGTCAAATAACGCATCGTCTGAGCCACGAACCTGAAATGCCTCGGACGCACGCCAAACGAAAGTACGAGGATCAAAGCGAGAGTACCCACCAGCAAAATGAGCGGAGCCACGCACGAAACCGTCCCAAACACGGGGATGGCCAAGTTCTGCAAAAAGAACTCGCCCAACACCCCGCCGCTCATCGAAAGAGCGTCGTTCGAAACGCTCTTCACGCCAAAGTTCTTGAGAGACAAGAGGAACGACAAATTAACAGACAACAAGCTCAAACCAACCGCAAAACGCAAAAGTTTCGCCCGTAACGAAGCCACAGCAATAAAAAGTCCCCAAAGGACAAGCGAAGCCGTAAACACGACAACAGCCACTCGCCCGAACAAGAACGTCATAAACTCCGGGAATGCACCCCCCAGGCCCGGTCCAAGCCAATTATCTTTTTCACCCGCAATCGAAATGGTCACACACCCAAGCAAAAGGACAATTCCGGCAAGCAACACCAAATACCCCACCAGCATCGTTATAAAATACGAATCCGGTTGCTGGATTTCCTGTTTCGGTTCAACTTTGGGCTTCTTCGTTTTCTTTACAGTTTTTTTCTTTTGAACAGCCAAAAACACGCTCCTATATTTTCAAACCTAAATATAGTCTTTTACAGCACTCCATTTCAGCACAAAAAATGACACTGTTTCCTCAATTATTATTTTTTTCAATCATGGCTCAAAAAAAATCAAAAAATCTTAAAAAATTAATCATTGCACTATCACTTTCGGTGATTGCCGTCACACTCATTCTCATTTTCGGCAATTCCCAAAAAGAATTGATTTCAGAGCAACAAAATTTAACCGCCGCTGAATCAATGGAAAATCTTTTCTACGACCAGTTCTTTAAAAGAATTACCGAAGTCGTAGATACGACCGGCATTAAAGACGGTGTCGTCATGGAAATGGAGCAATACAACGACCCGAACATTCTCATCGCCGATATCGACGAGAAATCGCTAGAAATGCTGGGCAACTATTACGAATGGGACCGATCCATCCACGCAAAAGTCATCGAAAACCTGAGCGAAGGCGGGGCCGCCGCTATCGCGTTCGATATCCTTTTCAAAAACGCGGACTTCGGAAAACGCAAGGCAAACCAGTGCAATACGATTCTTTCTGAGCTTTACCCGGATACAGTCCGTACAGACTCCATCGATACCCACCATTTTTCTCAAATCCGCTCTTACTACAATTACGATTCCATGCTCGTCGAGGCAACGAAGAATTCCAACATCTGTATTGTAAGCTACCTGATGAGCGACTCCACGAATTACAAGCATAAAAGCGACTGGTATCCGTTGAGCACCTGGGAACGCGCCAAGGAAATCGGTTTTGAATCGACGTTCCAGCTAAACCAAGCAGACAAACAGCAAAACATCGAATTCCGCCAGTTGCTTGACAACGTTTTCCCGGAACTCGCCCATGCAGGGGCAAGGCTTGGAGCGGTAAACGCCTATCCCGACAAAGACGGTGTCATCCGCCGAATCTTCATGTTGTACAAATACCCGATTGTCGGCGATGACAAGCTCGCCCCGCATCGCATTTACTCGACCCTTTCACTCATGACCATCTTACACTTGTTCCACAAGGACCCCAAAGACGTAAGAATCAAAATGGGTGAATATATCGACATCGGCAAACCGTTCGGAATCTACCGCGACTCCGCAGGCGATTACCACACAACATATCCGAATTTTACTTACCCCATGTTTGTCGCTTTACGTGACAAGATGAAAACCATCAAGGCAAGCGGGAAAAAAGCAGGCCAAGTCGAAACTTCATCTAAAATTTCCGTAAAGCGAAATAACGATGGAGACATTGTCTTTGATTACCTTCTTGACGAAGACCAGCACTTGAATGCAGAGCTTTCAGACTTACTACGTAAAACGTCGGACAGTATTTTCTACAAACTCGAAGACGAAGAAAAAATCAAACTGGGCGACAGTTACACCCTCAGCAAAAGCGAGGATGACGAGGGCGTTTATATCATCACCGACGCAGACGACGAAGAAGTTTCCATCACACCGAACATTCTCAGTACCATACACTTTTTCGAAAACTCCTATCAGAATATCAAGAAGGGAGAACACAAATACATCTCTCGCTATCTGGATATCAGCTACAACCCGGAAAAAGACAAATGGAGCGCATCCATCAAGTTCTTTACCGATCAAATCTTAAAAGACATTCTAAAAACGACGGACAAGAAAATCAGCAGTTTGAAACCGGGTCAAGAATTGCGTTTCGGGCCATATAAAAAAATCCCCATAGACAACAAAGGGCGTTTCCTTATCAAATACAAAGGAAGATTCAATTTCATGACGCCTGAAACGAAAGCGTTTAAACATGTTTCTTATTATGACATATACAAGGATTCCACCAACCTCGACCAATACGCAGGCAAGACGATTATTCTCGGCTCCTCCGTATCTGCACTTTTCGATATTGTGAACGGACCGCACGAAGAAAACATCCCCGCCATTCTCGTCCACGCAAGCATTGTCAAAAACATTCTCGAAGACGACTACCTGAAAATTCTCGATGAAAAATACCAACGAATCATTGTCATCTTACTTGCACTACTTTTTACATTTATTGGACTTTATTCAAAAAGTTTCTGGTCGTTTTTATTCATGCTTCTCGCCGCAGCAGGCTATATCATTGTCGCCTACACTTATTTCGAGCACAACCTTTACATAGGCGTATTCAAGCAGTTACTTGCTATTATCCTCACGAACATTTTGGCGATGGTTGTGCAAGCCTACTTCGAAAACAAGGAAAAGCGTTTCATTACAAGTTCTTTCAAGCAATATATTTCCCCGGAACTGATTGACGAACTGGTGGCCGACGGCATCACTCCGCAGCTCGGTGGCGAAGAGTCCGTGATTACCGCTTACTTTACCGACATTCAAGGGTTCTCGACATTCTCCGAAAAAATCGGAAGCGCAAGCAAGCTCGTCGAACTTTTGAATGAATACCTCAGTGCAATGACCGATGTTTTGACGACCAAGAACAAAGGAACGCTCGACAAGTACGAAGGCGACGCCATCATCGCATTCTTCGGAGCTCCGATGAAATTCGACGACCATGCCAGACGTGCATGCAACTCCGCCCTCGACATGCAAAGCGAACTTTTGAGACTCCGCAAGAAATGGCTCAGCGAAGGCGACAAGTGGCCCAAGGTCGTCCATGACATGCACATGAGAATCGGCATCAACACAGGCCACATCGTTACCGGAAACATGGGTTCGACCATGCGTAAGAACTACACCATGATGGGTGACGAAGTGAACCTGGCGGCACGTCTTGAAAGTGCGGCCAAGCAATACGGTGCATACATTCACGTTTGCAAGAACACGATTGACCAGCTTGTCGCTCAAGGCATCAGCGACCAATACATCTACCGCTCGCTCGATATCATCCGCGTCGTCGGTAAGGAAGAACCTGTGGAAACGTTTGAATTCCTCGCTTATGCAACCGACGAAAACGCCGAGACTTTGAACAAGCTTACGACACTTTGGGCACAAGCACGAGCCGCTTATCTCAATATGGAATGGGACAAGGCCATCGAGTTGTTTGAAAAATGCAAGGAATTCGAGCCGCACCTGCCCGAACGCGATCCCGGTAGCAAGACCTGCCCAAGCATGGTCTATATCAAGCGTTGCCTCGCCTACAAACAAAATCCGCCTGTCGCTGCAGGCGAAAAGTGGGACGGCATCTTTACCGCAACAGAGAAATAGTCGCGGCAAAGCCGCGAAGTGGTTAGTAGTCAGTGATTAGTGGTTAGGGGGTATGCAAGGGGGAATTAGGTTATGAGGTATGGGCTCGCCCACTACAGTGGGCTTTGGGGTATGAGGGAAAGCAAGGGGTATTGTGTAAGGAGATCACCGGCCCTTCGGCGAGCTCAGGGACCTTAGACCGGATGACGTCATGGCGGACCAGATCCGCCATCTAACCCCTACGACCTAAGACCTAACACCTAATTAGTTCAATTCGATATTGTCTATCAAACGAGTCTTGCCAAAGAATGCGGCGACAAGAATCACGAACTTGTCTTCGGGGCCAAGAGCTCCGGTGCACTTTAACAAAGTCTTTTGGCTTGCGATTTCAACGTACTGCACTACGCCGCGAGCAGCCACAATCGACTTCACGACGATATCGCGAATTTTCATAACGCTGCGTTCGCCCGCTTCAAAAGCAGCTTTCGCGGCCTTCAAACCTTCGTAAATGCCAAGAGCCTGTGCTCGTTCTTCATCCGTCAAATATTCATTACGGCTCGAACGGGCAAGACCGCTCTCTTCACGAACAATCTTCACGCGATGGATCTTGATATTGAAATTCAAGTCCTTCACCATTTTTTCGATGAGGAACACCTGCTGGTAATCCTTTTCGCCAAAGTAAGCGTCGTTCGCGCCCGAAATCAAGAACAACTTAGAAACAACCGTCAAAACGCCACGGAAATGTCCCGGACGGTAAGCACCGCAGTACATGGATTCGAGCTGTTCGTCACGAACAAGCGTCATCGGGTCGCCATCGGGGTACATTTCAGCAACAGAAGGAGCAAACACGAAGTCTGCTCCAATCGATTCGGCAAGTTTTGCATCGGCTTCCAGACGCTTCGGATACTTGTCCAAGTCCTCGTTCTTGCCGAACTGGATGGGGTTCAAAAACACACTAACAACCGTCACATCGCACTCGCTCACGGACGCCTTAATCAAAGCGCCATGCCCTTCATGGAGTGCACCCATCGTAGGGACGAGACCGATTCTTTTACCGCTTTTTGCAAGAGGAGCAAGCGTTTCACGTAGGGAATCGATAGACTTAATTATCTGCATGATTAATTACCTTCTGGAACAAAGTATGTTGTTTGGCTTGGGCAAGACGCAATCGCATCGAGCACCAACTGCAAATGGTTTTCATTATGGACAAAATCAATATTATCCGTATTGATGATGAGTACCGGAGCATCGGGATAATGCCAAAAGTGGTGATCGTAACGTTCCTGCAAATCGCTCAAGTAGTTACCGTCAATAGTCTTTTCCATCGCACGACCGCGGCCCTTAATCCGCTTTAAAAGCGTAGGCACGCTCGCCTGCAAATAAACAATGTAGTCCGGCCTGCGGATATCATGGTTCAGCGCATTAGACACCTGATCGTACATCGTAAGTTCATTTTCCGTGAGGTTCAGCGACGCGAAAATGCGGTCTTTGTCAAACGTGTAATCACTTACCAGCAAATCATGGAACAAATCACTCTGCAAAGCCGAATTCTGGAGCTGTTTGAAGCGGTCCAGCAAAAAGAACAGCTGAGTCTGGAACGCATACGCCGAACGGTTTTCGTAGAACTTCGGGAGGAACGGATTCTCGGCAAAGTTTTCTTCGATGAACATCGCATTCCACCGTTTACAAATGGCTTGGGCAAGCGAAGTTTTTCCAACGCCAATAGTTCCTTCGATAGCCATAAAATGAATATTCTTGTCTGCAAGCATCAGGGTTCCTCCCCTTGTACAACGCGGAATGGAATTTTTTCTTCTTTAGAGAGCAGTTCGGAAAGCAACTCGGATACAGGCTTATTCGTCTTCGGATCCATCCAGTCCGGGGCAATATCGTTTAGCGGCACAAGCACAAACTGGCGGTTGTAAATCTGCGGATGCGGAATGTTCGGGCGGCCTGTACAAATTTCTTGTCCAAAGAACAATAAGTCCAAATCCACTTCCCTAGAATTCCAATGTCCGCGATCTTTACGGCCAAGAATGAGTTCGGAGCCCTTCAAATAGTAAAGCAGTTTTACGGGGTCGCCATCGTACCAAAAACTCACGACCTGGTTAAAATAAGGTCCTTGTCCTGCTGGTCCAACAGGAGGCGTTTCATAGATAGGACTTTCCATCCATCCCCCCGCACTGATACGACGCAGCATATCCCTGCCGGCCTTCAAATGAGCGGATCGGTTTGGAAGATTACTTCCGAGTGCAATATATACTCTATTTAAATAGTCCACTGCCCAAATATAGCAAATTAGTGGATGGTGGTTAGTGGCTAGGGGTTAGGGGTTAGTCATTGGTCATGGGTCATTAATGATGATTTTATTTTTTTTCAAAAAATTTCTTTTTTTTTCCCATTTTTTTGAAATTTTATGTATCTTTTATTCCGTTCCGCAATTTCGGGACATAATATTAATTATCCAATAAATTTATGGGGCTTGCAGCCCGCATTATCCTTACAGTACATCGTTCATTTCATTTTTAAAATATTCATCTATAGGACGCAATCGTGCCCAGAACACCTAAAAATCAGAATTTAAAACAAAATAGTCAAGAAAAATCTTTGACCGACATCGTTTATCCCGAAAGCACAGGCATCCCTGTTCCCGATTATTTGGGCACGCCCGACAAGCTTCCCGAAAACACAGAAGAAACTGTTCAACCCAAGCGCCGTGGCCGCAAGCCGGGACCCAAAAACAAAGTCCACAAAGAAGTCGTTGAAAGTCCTCAGCAAGATTTAGAATTAGATTTTCAAGAAAAAAAAGAACCGGTCGATGGAATCGCCGCCGCTGAAAAACGTCTTGCGGAACAGTACGGAGTCGCAAACATTGATGCAATTCCAGAAGCGATTTATTCAAATGAACACACTTACACCATCAAACCCGACTTAGAGACGTCCTTCACAAGCGAAAACAGCGGCGAAGCAATTCTACAAACAAGCGAAGCTGTTTCTCAAGTAGCGGAATCTACAGCACAATACAACATCCAAGAAGGCCAAGCCGACTTGAATGCCGAACAAAACGCCCAGCAGCAAGGCGAAAACGCACAAGCTCAAGGCGACGCTCAGGCACAGAACGGCGAAGGTCAGGACGACCGCCGATTCAACAACCAGAACGGCAAATTCAACAAGTTCAACAAGAACAACAAGTTCAATAAGAACAACCGCAACCGCAATTTCCAGCAGCAAGAAGAATTTGTCGATGATTCCGCAACACTCCCGGCTCCAGGTTCTGAAGCCATTTTAAAGGCCAAGGAAAACTGGCTCAAGTTCCGCAAGCTCTCCATGAGCGAACTCCAGGAACTCGCCGTGCAAAAGGAAGTGGACTTCCGCAGGATGCGCAAGCAGTCCCTCAACTACATTTTGCAGAGCCTCGAAAACGAAGGCAATATCATTTATACGGAAGGCGTTCTCGAAGTCACACCGCAGGGCCACGGATTCCTCCGCATGCCGGATCAGAACTACCAGACCAGCACGGACGACGTCTATGTGAGCCAGAACCTTATCCGTAAATTCAACCTCAAGATTGGCGATACGATTGAAGGCCTCGTCCGCACGCCTCGCGAACAAGATAAGTACTTCTCCATGCGCCGCATTGACCGCGTGAACTTCGAAGAACCGGACAAGATGCGCCGCCGCGTTGCATTCGAATACTTGACCCCGATCCACCCGGAAGAAAAAATTCACCTCGAATGGAACGAGACGGAATACAGCACGCGTATCATGGACTTGTTCTCCCCAATCGGTAAGGGCCAGCGCAGTATCATCCTCGCTCCTCCGCGTACCGGTAAGACGGTTCTCTTGCAGAACGTGACACGCGCCATTGCAAAGAACCATCCTGAAATTATCCTCATCACGCTCCTCATCGACGAACGTCCGGAAGAAGTCACCGAAATGCGCGACATCATCACGGACATCAAGGAAAAGGCTGCCGAAAAGGGAATCGAAATCAAGGCTGAAGTCGTCGCCTCCACATTCGATGAACCGCCAGAGCACCACACCCGCGTGGCAAACATGGTTCTGGAAAAGGCAAAACGCCTCGTCGAAAGCCAGAAGGATGTCGTGATTTTGCTCGACTCCATCACGCGTTTCGCTCGTGCAAACAACGTCGTGATTCCGCACTCCGGCAAGATTTTGTCTGGCGGTGTAGATGCGAACGCCATGCAGTTCCCTAAGAAGTTCTTCGGTGCAGCCCGTAAAATTCAGGACAAGATTCGCACCGTCAAGAACGAAGACGGATCCATCACGGAAGAAATCCAGAAGAACGGTTCGCTCACCATCATCGGCACCGCCCTCATTGAAACCGGTAGCCGCATGGACGAAGTGATCTTCGAAGAATTCAAGGGAACCGGTAACATGGAACTCGTGCTGGACCGCCGCATCGCCGAAAAGCGCATTTGGCCCGCCATTGACGTGTTCAAGTCCGGCACCCGTAAGGAAGAACGCTTGCTCACGCTCCTCGAACAGAACGCCGCCTGGAACTTCAGACGCGGTAGCCAGAAC
>JAEEGF012411206.1_pt1 | contig 14140 bp, 13 predicted proteins | sample 9134171 | NCBI WGS metagenome assembly JAEEGF01 (sample SAMN16246542, study PRJNA631951) | gut metagenome | biome: gut microbiome; feature: rumen; material: AP-attached | host: Bos | place: Iran: Karaj | collected 2018-10
AGGTCTCTTTATGCCATATCAGCATTTCTTCCGGCATCTTGTCCACATCCCTGTCTCGCCGTAGCCCGCTACGTCTTTGCCAGCGATGCGGCCAATCTGCTCGGAACAAATACTAATCTGGCATAAACCCTAACGACCGATTTGGGTTAATAATGGCGTGTCTTAGGCATGTATTGTCTTTTGTACTGCATAATCTGCTCGAAACAAATACTAATCTGGCATAAACCCGAATGACCGATTTGGGATTATCGGGACAGGGCGTAGCAGATGTGGGCGGTGAAGAGGTGATTGAGACTGTCGGCTTTGGAGATTTGCATCCCGTCGAAGACGATGAGGACGGAGCCGTCGGGGCTGGTGTAGGTGAGCAGTTGCTCTTTGTGTTTGTCGAGTTTGTCTTGGTCGAGGTTGCTGCGCAGGGTGTAGCCTATCTTGGCGAGTTGTGCGGCCAGAAGGGTGTCGGCGTCGATGGTTCCGCCGGGGTATGGGATGCTTTCGCCTGCACTGTATCGTTGGTTGAGGAATAAGCGGTTGTAGTCTGAAACATCGATGATATTCTTGTCGCTGTCGTTGTCGAGGTAGAAGTTTTGCGTGGCGTACTGCTCTTCGTAGCGGTACCAGTCGTTGTCAAAGCGATAGGCTTTTGCGTGGCGGGCGGTGCGGTCGCTGAGACGGTCGAGGTAGTCGGCGCGGTCGAGACCGAGCTCACGCCTCAGCACGAGTGTGTCGCCGAGGTCGTGCTCAATGTAGAGCATGGCCTGATAGGCAGCGCGATGCTGCGGGGCATAGAGGGTGTCGGTGGGGTCGGGATGGAAGGCGGCGGTGTCGATAGTACCTTCGGGGGTGAGGATGTGCGCTTCGGCGGCGTTGGTGCGGATGAGGGTTAACTGTGCGGAGAGGGAGAGTTGGCGAGCGGAGAGGGGACCGCCGAGGGTGAGGACGACGATGCCCGCCACAGCGGAGATGGTAAGCCAGAACCAAGGTTTGGGGCGCAGGAAGGGGGTGAGGAGACAGTAGAGGGTCATCAGCACACCGGCGAGGAGCAGGAAGAAGCGGTCGATGGTGAGGCCGTATTGCGACAGCCGGTAGCCCGTGGCCACCCAAAAGAGCACCACCAGCGGCAGTGCGATGAGGCCGAACCATCGGAAGTACCAGGCAAGGGGTTGGCGTGGGAGTTGCGGCCGCACGATATCGAGGATTACCTGTACAGAAATGAAGATGGTCACCATTGTGGCGACAGAGGCCTGCGGCAAATCCCAGCGGAAGAGGATGGTGGCGGCATAGACATAGAGGATGAGGTTGTAGAGCAGCAGGGCAGGAGTGAGGATGTAGTTGAGTAATATGGTCTCCAGTTTGCTGACGGCGGGTGTCCGGGAGGTGGACTCGAGGCCGATGAAGACGAGGGGCGCCACCAAGGGATAGCAGACAGTCAAGACGAGGTCATAGCATTTGTTGAAAATGGAGGGGTCGGGGTGGAAGAGTGTTTCGATTGAGCCGAGGATAAGCATGAGTATGGCCATGAGGAAGGTGGCGATGCCGAGAGCCAGAGTCAGCGAGCGCGCCATGCTGTAGAAGCGGAGGCTGTAGCGGATGTTGTCTTTCACACGGCGAGCCAGCAGGTAAATGGCCGGGAGGACGGCATAGAGGTAGTGGAGTTCGGTACTGCTGCGCCAAGCGTCGGGCAGGAACAGGGTGAGCAGGTAGAGGGGCAGCATAGCCCAATAGGCGACGACGGCCCAGCGGAGCCTCTCCCGGTAGAAGGAGAGGCTGAGGGCTGCGATGACGGCAAAGGGAGCATAGACTGCGGGATGCATCCAGGCGTGGTGCAGGAGATAGACGGAGGCGCAGGCGGCTGCGGTGGCGTGGAGCAGGATGATCAGCTCTACAGGATGGCCAGTGAGAGCTGTGCGCAGCAGGGCGGCAAAGCGGGCGAAACGCCGACGGAGGAATGAGGTTTTCATTGTTTAATATTTTTTTATGAGTATGATTTATTTCGGTATTACATCTTCGAGGTTGTGGTAAAAACCAATCAGATATACCATAAGAGCAATTTAATTCTCAATTCTCAAATCTCAATTTTTCTGGTACCAATTGATTTTCTGCGAGGCGTACATGGCTGCGGCCAGGATGATGAAGACCCCGAGGCTGCCGACAAGGAGGGCGTAGCTCTCCAGCTGCATGATGACGTAGATGAAGGTGTAGAGGATAAGGAGCAGCAGCCCGATGAGGAGAGCGGCACGGTGGTTCTTGAGAAGCGCGCGCATGAAGAGGGTGATGAGGCCGATGGTCATGACCGAGGCGATGATGTAGGAGAGGAGGAAGGTGAGGTGCTCGGAGAAGGAGAGCAGCAGGACGTAGAAGAGCATGAGGGCGATGCCCACGAGGGCGTACTGTACGGGATGGACGGGGGTAAGGCGGCGGTTCTCGACAAAGAAGACTACGGCAAAAGTGAGCAGGATGATGAGATAGGCGTACTTGATGCTGCGGGTGGTCTGCTGGTATTGCTCCACAGGCACCTTGAGGTCAACACCAAACGACTGGGCATTGCGCAGCTCGCTGTGAGAGCTGAGCACCTGGGCAAAGTCGCGGTTGAGGGCCAGCACCTTCCAGTCGGCGGTAAATCCTTGTTCATTCACCTCGCGGTCGGCGGGCAGGTAGCGGCCGGTGAAGCTGGGTGTGGGGCAGTCGGAGGAGAGGTGCAGCGAGGTGGTGCGTCCCACAGGCAGGAAGTAGAGGTAGTTGGAACCTTTAAGGGGCACAGTGAGGCGGTAGGTGACTTTGTCGCCGTTGAGGATAGGCTGGATATCTACAGCGCAAGAGAGGGCATTGTGGCTGCCCAGGTGCAGGGCTTCGGAGGAAAGGTCAGCGGGCTGGCCGTTATAGAGGAGCGTGGGATTGTCGGCAAAGCCTTTGAAGTCGGTGATGGCAAAGAGCAGCTTGGCGCGTTCGGTACGCAGGTGTTTCAGCTGTTCGGCTTTGATTTCCTTCGAGAGGGCGAAGTGGCCGCTGAGGTCGAGCGTGGTCTCATAGACGGTAAAGTCATAGATGCCGCGTTTCAGCATGCGGGATTGGATGTCGCCCTTGATGTCGAGGTCTTCGGGCAGCAGATAGATGTTGTTGGCTGCCGAGTCGCCCGGGATGAAGAGCACGGGTCCCGTGAGGGTCTGCCCGCTGCCCCATTTCTCGGTGACCTCGAGGTTGGCGGCTGTCTCGGTGCTGCTGCGCTCGTTCACCATGTCCATGATGATGGCTTGCGGAATAAGCAGCAGAATGCTGATGATTAAGATAAGCAACAGCTTGATACCGAGTTTGAGACTGCTGCGTGAATTGTCGTTAGGCAGGATGTTTTTGGGGTTGATGTTTTCCATTGTTTTGTATTTTATGTTGTTATTATCTTTATTTGAGAGTACTTTGTAATGCAAAGTGAATAAGGTAAAAAAATTAGGCAGAGGTGTTCTTGATAAAGTCTTCGAGAGCCTTGAGGTGTTCCTTAAAAGCCTGGCTGCCTGCCTTGGTGATGGAGAAGGAGGTGTTTGGCTTGCGTCCGATGAAGCGTTTCTCGCACTGGATATAGCCCAGCTCCTCGAGGGCGCGGGTGTGGCTGGCCAGGTTGCCGTCGGTGAGCGAAAGGAGCGACTTGAGGGTGGAGAAATCCACGCTCTCGTTGACCATCAGCACCGACATGATGCCGAGTCGCGCCTTGCTCTCGAAGGCTTTGTTTATGCCGTTGAGGGTGGAAATCATGACTTATGGCTATTGAGGGTGAAGAAGATGCCGAAGACGATGTGCCAGAGGCCGAAGCCGAGGAACCAGAAGAGGATGCCGTGACTGATGAGGAAACAGTCGATGATGCCGAGGAGAAGCTCGCCGTAGCCCAGCAGAGCGATGGAAGAGGTGGTGTAGTGGGAGCAGTTGATAAGGGCCAAGCCGTAGAAGACCAGCATAAAGGAGGAGGTGAGGCCATAGTGACCCTGCAGCAGCATAGCCAGGCAGAGTAGGCCGCCGGTGACTGCGGGCACGAAGAAGTGGAGCAGGGGACGGCGCACGGTCTGGTCGAATGAGAACTGGTGGTTCTGCCGTTTGGTCTTGGCGTACGACATAATGCAGACCGTGCCGAAAGAGACGACGACGAGAGCAAGTGCACAGAGAATGGCCACCCAGGTGCGACCCGGAGTGTTGATGGAAAGGTCCAGGCTCCAAGAGGGCAGCCAGCTGTAGGGCTCGTGGTCGCCAAGCAGCAGCCAGGCTCCAAGGGAGACGATGGAGGCATAGATGCCTATAATGATTATCGACAGGCCGCTGATGGTCTGAAAACGGGAGGACTTTTTCATCAGGTCCTTTATCTCGTTGAGCGTGTTGATGGCTTCGTTGTTGTTCATGTTGTATTTAAGAGTACTTTGCGCTGCAAAGTTACAAACTATTCTTGAATTAGCAAGTTTTTTTTCAAGGGGGTACAAGCTTCCAGCTTGTCACAATGACTATAAGTAATTGGTACACAGTGCCACATCCTGTAAAAGAAAAAAGTGTTTTTTTTGATTACCGGAGGTGCGATGTATGGGTGAAAGCGGAAGATGAGTGTGACTAATTACGTTTTTTGGGGGAAAGAGTACGCAGAGAATGGGTGGCAGCGATGCAATATTATTGAAAAAAGGACGTTATAAGCATAGATTGAAAAATAATAGTAACACTAAAAACCTATACAAAGATGAAAGAGATTATGCCTATCGATGGACAATTCGCTATGCCTACGCTGGCTTATGACGAGCTGGGAACGGTAATCAGCAAAGAGACCCTTTCCTTCCACTATGGCAAGCACCTGAAAGCCTATGTGGACAACCTGAACAAGATGCTTCCCGGCAGCGGACTGGAAGGGATGCCGTTGAGCGAAGTGGTGCGCAAGGCCGAGGGAGGCCTGTTCAACAACGCCGGACAGGTGCTGAACCACACCCTTTATTTCGAGCAGTTCTCCAACACGCCGCAGCCCATGAGTGCCAAACTGGCCGCCTTGCTGGAGAAGAGTTTCGGCAGCGTGGAGGCTTTCAAGAAAGAGTTTGAGCAGAAGGGCGTCACCCTCTTCGGCAGCGGATGGGTATGGCTCTCGGCCGACAAGGACGGCAAGCTGGTCATCACGCAGCAGAAGAACGCGGAGAACCCAGTCACTATGGGATTGAATCCGCTGCTGACGTTCGACGTGTGGGAGCACGCCTACTACCTCGACTACCAGAACCGCCGCGCCGACCACCTCGCCGCCCTGTGGCAGATAGTCGATTGGCAGGTAGTGGAAGGCCGGCTCGCTCTGAATGCTTGATTGTCTGATTGCTTGATTATTTGAGTAATTAGACCGCGTCAGCCACTCAAGCATTAACACATTCAAGCATTCATGCAATCTCTCTCAAGCGCCGTCATTTATTCGATCGTTATTCGATCGTTTTCCCATCGTTTTCCGTTTCACAAAGGGAAAACGATGGGAAACATATCGGAAAACGATATGATAAAGAACGACGTAACATTGAACCCTGAAGGCGCATAGAGGAACGTTGGGGTAAATATGCAACACTTTTCGGAACGTTGAGGAACGTTAGCGTAATCCCCCACAGAATAAATAGTAAATTCCGCGCGAAGCGGCAAACAGACCTGAAAAAAGACGAGATTGATTGAAAAGTCGGTCTAATGACCGATGGGGGTTTTGTTTGTTTCCAGCTTTCTTCTGCTTGACAGAGAGGCGGCCAGTTGCTAATGCTCACGATGTGGCGACGAGCAGCCAAATGAGGATAGTGGCTGAGATGATGGCGAAAGAGAAGCTGGCCAGCAATGCACGGGCTTTCTTTTTCTGGTTGCTTTTGTATAGCTTGGCAATTTCGCGGACAGGTGTGGACACCACAACGGCAACTGCGGCAAAGAAACGTAGCAGAACCGAACCGAAAGCCACGACCACATAACAGACAGCCAACAAAGCAATAATCAACCAAACGACAGTCATACGGATTTAAATTGTTTATAGATAACGCAGAATGCCCGAAAATATTTTGACATCTAATTATCAAACCAAAATATTATCCTTGCTGGTTCACCTTCATCGTCGGAGTCTTTCATGTATTTGTAGAGAAGACGATAACTTTTAAGCCAATCATCATCATTGTCGTTGTGGTAGTTTCTCAATAATTTTTCCACCATCTCAATATTACGTTGCAGGTCTGTCTTCGGTTGTTTACTTCTTTCCTCAACTATTCTCTCGACGACATCGAGACATTCCCCAAACTCTTGTGTTGTGAGCCAGCTGGCTGTGTGAGCCTCTCCTCCGTAATCCTTGTAGTGCCTATAGGTTTCCATCGTTATGTCCCCGGGCAACCCTCGTGGAGGATATAGCGGCTTTATGTCGCTTCTCAAACCGGCAAGGATACCGAAAACACTGTAGCGCCTGTCTGCGTCGAACTCTTCACCGGGATGTACCCAATGCGGTTTTTTGCCTTTTTTGCGACGCAAATACTCAATGTGAATATGGATATCTGTTCCCATAGGCGGACATTAGACAGGCAGGATGCCTGTGCTCCCGTTGCGGCGGATGCTGATGGTGAGGTGCACCTGGTTTTCGGGATGGGCATCGGGGGTGATGCTGTTGATGCGGCAGTCGAAGATGTCGGTCCAGCCCATCTCCAGGAAGGCGGCCAGCTGCTTGTTGTCGCTGCGCGGGATGAACCCCAGGAGATAGTTCTCATTGTCTTTGTTGAAGATGACCTGTATGGCGTTGGGGTCGTGCGGGTTCTGCATGTCCCGCTCGAGACGCAGGGTTTGACCAACACGCAGATAGTCCCATACGAGGTCGGCATCGTAGTACTTGCGGCCAGCTAAGTGGCAATCCATGAAGAAGGTTTGATGTGCTTTCATCGCTTTAAAGATTTTAGTGTTAATACTTCTTTTATTTCACGATGCAAAAGTACACATCCGCTGTACCAAAAAACGGTACACTATAGAGAAATTATACAGACTCTTTATGCATATTGCTGATTTGTTGTGCAATGGCTTCGGGAGAAATAATCTTTACCCAACGTCCGCGCGACAGGACATGTGCCAGAAAGTCGCTTGTGGGGCGGAGGAAAAGTTCAAAATCGACATAGTCGCTGCCCTCTTCCACCACTTTCTGTGATGGGTGGAGAGGAAGGTCGCGCAGGGCGTAGCGCTCGTTGCCGAAGGCGCGTAGCACAATGCGCTGTAGCGGGATGCGGTTGTCGGTCATCACGCCGAAATACTCGGAGAAAAAGGCCTCGGCGTCGAAGTCCGGGTCAACAGCAAAGGGCTCGTCGGTGAGGATCAGAGAGGTGATGCGGTCGAAAGACAGCGTTATGGGATACAAGCTACCAGCTTGTCCATTCCCGGGATAGGGATACAAGCCACTGGCTTGTTTATTGGGAAATAAGCCACTGGCTTGTAATACGGGCTGGAAGCCCGTGCTCCTAACACCAACCCATGGCCAGTCATCTAATCCAGCATTGGCTGGGTTGTTCAAGATGTAGTTGATTGTTTTCTGTAGGTGGTTGTCATTGCGGATATAACGGTCGTAATACTCTTCCATCCAGAATTTCCCAGTGCGCCCAAGGATTCTGTTTGCTTCATTGGCCGTATAGGAACGCCAGCCGTGCATGATTTTTGAAAGCGACCATCCTTCATTCACTTCAATCAATACATGTACGTGGTTGGGCATGATACACCAGCATAGTAGCTGGTATCTTTCGCCGTCGAAATGTTTGAGCGTGTCTTGCATAATGGCGGCAATCCGTTCGTCCCGCAGGAAACATTGTCCATAGCCAGCGTCTTCGTATTCTGCAATCTTTTGGCGGAGTCGTTGGTACTGCATGCTGTTACTGGAGGGGTCGTCTTTCTTGATGTCCAGCTTCAGTTTAATCTCCTCTATCACCTCTTTTGGAAGAGAGTCGTACAGGCGGAAAGTGATGCTCTGGAGTGCCTTGTTCTCACGGTGGGGGACGCTGTGGAAGCGTCGGTGCCAATCTTTTATTGGTGATACGGGCAAGGTGCCCGAATCCCCGAGGTTTACGGGCAGGGTGCCCGTACTCCCGTGGGTTACAGGCTGGAAGCCTGTGCTCCGGATGGTGCCGACTAGGTACCAGCGGCGGCGGAAGAGTTTGATGCAATAGGGGGCTATCGTCCAGGAGGCATCGGTCGTAGAGCCGTAGCGGCGATAGGTGATGTTGATGAGTACGCCGCGTTGCATCGCTTCCACTATCTGTCGTAACATCTCTCCTTCGGTGGGGATGCTTTCAAGCAGGATACGGTCGTGTAGGTTTCGTGCTTCGCCAACAATATTGCTTACTGTCAGGGTGTTGAGCATCCATTGCTGGACGCTGTCGGTGTGGAGTACGTCGCTGCTGACGATATAGTAGCGGTTGTCGGCGTCGCAGCCAATGATGATGCCGAATATCTCTTCCACTTCGCTGCGGTGGCGGTTGAAGGTGGTGCGGCTCAGGGGGCGGCCTTCGCTGAGCTCGGTGCGCAGCCAGCGTTCATTCAGCTCGGCCAGTGTTATGCGCTTGCAGCGTTGGATGGTATCGACCAGCCAGACGTATTGTTTGAAGAGTATGGAGGCTTTCATTTGTCTTGGTATTCAATAGAGTCTTCGGCGGCGAGGGGGAGGGGTTCCTCTTCGGTGGTGAAGGGGTTGGGAGAGTGTTTGTAGCGGGCAAGCATGTTGTTGTTGAGCAGCAGCTCCACTTCGCGCATGGTGTGTTCTATCTGTTTGGGGGTCAGCTGGCATTCCCAAACGACGATAACCTGCCAGCCGTTCTCCTGCAGCAGTTGGTAGTTCCGCTGGTCGCGCTCCTGGTTGCGCCTGATTTTCGCCACCCAGAACGCGCGGTTCGACTGTGGAATCTTGCAGCACGCGGAGTTCTTGACTCCAATTTGTGCAGCTTCGGAGTTCTTTACGGTGTTGTTTTTTTCAATTTTCAATTTTGAATTTTCAATTTGTGCAGTTGAAAGCTGCACCCCGTGTCCGTGCCAGAAGCATCCGTTCACGAAGATAGCCGTGCGGTAAGGCCGCATCACGATGTCCGGCTTGCCCGGCACGCTCTTCACGTTCAGCCGGTAGCGGTAGCCATGACTCCACAGCCACCGCCGCACCTTCAGCTCTGGCTTGGTGGCCTTGCTGCGGATATGCGACATGCACTTGTGCCGCTGCTCAGCTGTCATCGTGTCGGTCATGGAATCAAGTGGTCTAATGTTGTGTAGCGGAAAGTATCAAGTATTGTCAAAGTAGTCATTCTATAGTAGTCTGACAGTGGTCTCAGATAAGTGAGGTCGAATGTGATACGCAGTTTGTCGTCAGTGTCGCCTTTAATCTTCCTGCCAGTATGGATGCCATCCACTCTGTACAAATCCTTGATGCCTTTTCCTTTGATAAAGGGAACGAAGAGGTCTATGCCGTCCAATGGGATAGTGGTTGGGAAAGTGTTGCCTGAATAGTATTGGGTTGCTGTACCGTTCAGGAGTGCGGACAATTGAGGGTTGTCCTCCTTCACGAGTCCGACCAGTACATGTTTCTTCACCTCGAGGGTAGTGCCTTTTTGAGGTATCACCTGTTCTACAATCTCGACGGCGTGTTTGTTCAGCAGGTCTTTGATAAAGTCAGATAGCATCTCATGTTGGTTGTCGCCGGGTCGCATGGGGAAAGCGCCGATGTTCACCTCATCGATGCTTTGACGAAAGCGTGAGGTGTCGTCCATGTGGCCGGGGAAGAGAATATAGCCGCCGATGACCTCTTTCTTTATAGTCTCGTCAGTGTGTTTACTGTTATAGTAGATAGCATCTCGGTAGCGGTGCATCTGGTTGATGGCATCGTCGGGTGGTACATCATTGCCACCATCTTTTTCCAACCGGTATTTGGCATCGAAGAGGTAGGTGAGTTTCATGCCCTTTTGCAGGTCGTCTTTGGTCAGCTGCAGCACGATGTCAGGCTTCTGCGGTACAGTCCTCGACTCCAGTTCGTCAATGCCTTTCACATCATCTTTGTCACTGTGTCTGGGGTTGTAAACCAGTTCCGCAAGTGTCACATCATCTTTCTTGAAGATGATTTTCGAGCGCTCGCCCTTGCCCAGTCTGTAGGTGAAGAGACCACTCATCTCCGTACGGCTGTGCTGCTCGGGTTCGGTACCGGTCAGCTCCTTGACCACCTTCGCCACTTGTATGAAGCACCATATCTCGTATAGGGTGGCAATGTCCTTGGTCTCCATGCGGTAGAGGCCGTCATTCAGGCTAAAGGACTTTTGCAGAATGTTGAAGATGCTGAATATTTTGGAGTAATTCACATCCTTTTGCAGGATGAGAGATTCCTGTTTGATGCCGTCAAAGGGGCCTACGGTACGGAAGAACGGGTGGCGCGACAGGAGGTTCATCTCGTCACGTATGCTGGCAATCCGGGTCCGATGGGTTTCGGCCAAATTAGAGTCCTGCGCCAAAACCCTTGCGGCAAGGGATGCATAGCGTTTCTGCACGGTCAATAAAGCATGCTTCAGGAAACGGTTCTCCGGGGTGTTGTAGGTGTTCTGTTGTTCCTCCACGCGGTATAGGCGGGTTTCCTCCATGCGGTGCTCGGCCACCTGTTGCTCCAACTGTGGGGTGAAACGAACTATCTGGTCGGCACGCTTGAAGGTCTCAATACCTTTCAGGCGGTGACGCGGACGGTCTATGATGTTGTGGATAGTGCGCAGAAACTGCTCCTGCTTCCCGGCAAAGATATTCCACCAGATGATGTCGTACGACTCGCCTTGTTCCTCCTTGATGCCGTGATAGGTGCGTTTCAGGTAGTCCAGCGAGAGCATGCGGTATTCCGCCTCGATGTCCTCGAGTATTTTCTTCCAGTCGCTGTGGTAGTCCAGTTTTGCCGAGACAACATCATAGGAGAAAACAAACCGTTTCTGCACCCCGTCAACCGTGTAGCGTATCGGCATATCGGCGCGTCCCACCTCGTTCCCGTAGTTGAGGAACCCTGCAAGCAACAGCTTGTCCTTTTTCCACGAGAAACACTCGTTGACATCTTTGCGCTGACTGTCGAAGCAGGCATCCGTAACCCCCTTTGCAAAGTCCACCCACACACTGTAATCGGTCTGCTCGAAAAACACTGCCGGTTGTCCTTTGTCTTCGGGCACTATGGGTTTCTCATCAAACATTGCACTCTCCACCCCTTCGCTCCAGCGGTAAGTGGAGGTCAACTTCTCCTTACCCAAGTTGGCAACACCCTTGTCCCACATGCTCTGAAACCGGGTACTCTCAACTGTGAGCGTGAAGTCCTCGTGTATGATGCGCAATAGGGTCATGAAGTTATATTGTGTTGAATTATCTCAAGAGCCATACCCATAGTTTATTCCCATTTTAATACAAAACAAAGAGACATTTTGTGTATCAATGTGTTGCATTTTTTATCATCCACTTCTTTTGTTTCATTATCAATTTTTCTGCCACAAAAGTGAACTTAAAGAATATCAAAATAGTATTTCCTGAATTTCCTTCCATTATCATGGCCAATATCACCATCTGAAGCCATTTTACGAACCATCTTTTTTAGTTCCTTAAAATCAACATCAGGTAATCTAGAAGCAATTTCATCCATCATACTCATAGGGTGACTTTTCAAATCCTCCAAAATCAATGCTTTTAGTCTATATGGCTCAATTGTTTTTAGTGTTGTTTTCTTGTTGACTTTTGAGTTGATGATTAATTGGGGATTAACTTTGTAGAATGTCCCTTTACCCCTTCCGTCTTTTACAACAATTTCATCTTTTAAAAGGGTGCCAATGTAGCTGCGTAAACGTTCTTCATCGGATAATTGCAGATACTCAGTTAAGTCTATGGAACGCATCTTCTCGGCTTTGGCGATTGCCCCAAATGCGATAAAGTTCTTCTGCGACAGCATGTAATTACGTTGAGTGTAATCCAACAAGGGTATTATATCAGTGTTCTGAATCTCAGAATACACTATTACTTTGGTTTCGTTGAACGAGGACTCTATTATTGGTGGCCTCTTGGAGTCCATAGAGGTGATTTCATATATTAGGTCATAGCCGGACCCTTCACCCTCCATCAATTTTAAATCGCTCATGATAGTGGTGAAATGAGGGTTTCTGCGGTGACGTTGATGCAGGATGTTGTCTTTGGTTATTCCCAATGGAAGGCCACCAGGACTCGATACCTCCATACGATCAGGATACACACATATCATGATGTCATTCGATATGGTGAAACAATGATGCGCAAAAGCATTCAGAAGAAGCTCACGAATAACTTTTGGGTGATAGTGCCTTATTTGTTTCCTGAAAAGACCGTCAGGTATTTCATAAGCATAGTTGAGTTCAATAGCTTCATCTTCAATGGAGAGCAATAACTCTTTAGGGTTCATGTTGTTGTCATGCCACTCTACTTTCCTCACCTTCTGTTCAAGATGGTTATATACCAAATACTGAACAGTTATCGGATAGGATATCCTGCTTCTTTGCCGACTTGTTCCCAACCAGAGAACACCCAAGTTTGTGGCCTTTTCTCCATCAATCAGATTATAGTGTTCGATGATTTCTTCATCAGTCATCTGCTTTACATGTGCTTTCACACGATCCGAATCACGAATGTCTTGTGCAAATCTCTTAATGTTGTCTTGTGGTATATCCTTGTAATTTATTGTTGTTGGAAGCACTTCCCACTGATAAGCACCTTTCTCGATGGAAAGCCGCTGTATTTCTTCGTTTCGGACGGGTTCGCACTTGTCTCCAATGCGTATGTATATCTTTGCATCGGATGTTGTTGCTATTGATTTAAGTGAAGGGGCAATGTATATCTCAAAATATTCTCCTCCGTTGGGGTGAACCATTATTTCCGATGCAGAAATGCCAACATTGAAGCACAACCCGCGAAGCCTGGTGAGGGTGTCGTTTATCTCTTTTAAGTCGATATGCTGTGTCGGCAATGGTTCTCTTGTCTTGTCCTCATACCCGACAAAAATCGTTCCCCCTTGGGCATTTGCCAATGCCACACAGGTGACAGACAAGTCACGGAATCCATTGTCACCTGTTCGTATCTTGCGGATGCTTTTGTATTCTATGGTTTGATTTTCACTCATCGTTAATGGCTTTTGATCAAGTCCAATAGCTGGTGAAGCTGGAGGATGTCAGTTTTCCCAGCATCTCCTCTATCTTGGCGGCGGAGATACTCCGGAGCACGAGCGCCTCGCCCGTCTCAGAAGGGTGAACGGACGTCTCGCCCGTCTCAACTGGGAGCACGGGCGCCTCGCCCGTATCAACAGGGTGCGAGGGAACCAAGCCCGTATCAACAGGGTGCGAGGGTGCCAAGCCCGTAATATTGTTCATCTTCGCAACAATCTCTTCCTCTACCAAAGCTTTCAATCTCTCCAGCACCTTCTGCGTGCGGTCGCTGTCGCCCTCTATGCGTGAGAGAATCTTCATGCTCGTCATCTCGTCCAGTGTCTGCCACAGCTGGCTCTCCTTTGCAAGTGTCTGCCGGTTCACGGCATACATCAGGAACTCGTTCCTTGTGCGGTAGGCAATCTTGAAGGGGGTGCCCTCCAGGATGGCGTTCACCTTCTCCATCCGCAATCCGTGTTATTCCCTCTTGCGAAGGATTCGCCGATAAGTGGTAGCCATGTTCCCATGACGAGGTATGTAATTCATCCATAAATCGCAGTCATTTTAAATTTGCAAAAATACATATTTTTTTCGACATAGTGCAATGATAGGGTTTTTCTAGATTGTCCCGTCAGCGATGGGGCAACACTGGATTTTCTACTCACTGCGTAGAGAATGCTAGAGCGGGCTTTCATCCTTGTGCCATTCAATGACTTCGTTTATTTACAAAAACGTATTTGGAGATTTAATTTTATGTATACATTATCATCGTTTCCACGATACAGTGTTCCGAAGTGATGACGGCTGCGGCTACCTCTTTCAAAACGTGTATTGTAATAAAGATAATCTTCAACATCGTTGCGGTTGTAAAAATGGTAACAGACTATTTCACCATCATGGCGAACTACGAGGTATCCCCCGTTGGCATCATAGCGTCCATTCCATTCTTTGGCAGGTGTCATACCTAGAGCTGCATCAAGTAGCAGAACCTTCATCTTGTGTTC
>JAEEGF010957278.1_pt1 | contig 14138 bp, 9 predicted proteins | sample 9134171 | NCBI WGS metagenome assembly JAEEGF01 (sample SAMN16246542, study PRJNA631951) | gut metagenome | biome: gut microbiome; feature: rumen; material: AP-attached | host: Bos | place: Iran: Karaj | collected 2018-10
GATTCCATGTCGGCCTGCTGGAAGTAGGCGGCGAGGCGGTGGAGGTACTGGTCGTACGGGAGCATCGCATAGCTGGAAGCGCCGAAGAAGTTGTTGTACCAAACGCCGATGAGGGCGAGGATGACGGGCAAGTTCTTGTCAGCCGGAGCGGTCTTGAAATGCTGATCCATTTCGTAGGCGCCCTGGTGGAGCTTCATGTAGTTTTCGAAGCCGATGCGGAGGCTGATGGAGAGACCGATTGCAGACCACAGAGAATAGCGGCCGCCAACCCAGTTCCAGAATTCGAACATGTTTGCCGGGTCGATACCGAATTCGGTAACAGCTTCGGTGTTGGTGGAGAGAGCGACGAAGTGCTTTGCGATAGCGGACTTGTCGTCATTGAAAGCCTTGAGAACGGCAGCCTTGGCGGTTTCGGCGTTCGTCATGGTTTCAAGAGTCGTGAACGTCTTGGATGCGACGATGAAGAGCGTTTCTTCGATGTTCACCTTCTTGAGCGTTTCGGCCATGTGCGTGCCGTCGATGTTGGAGACAAAGTAGACTTCCGGAGAAGTTTCACCGGCAATCGGCTTTTCGGCATACGGCTTCAGTGCTTCGGTAACCATCACCGGACCGAGATCGGAACCGCCGATACCGATGTTCACAACGTACTTGATGGACTTGCCGGTGTGGCCTTTCCACTTGCCCGTGCGGACGAGCTTGGTGAATTCTTCCATGTGCTTGAGCACGGCGCGAACTTCGGGCATCACGTCCTTGCCGTCGACGCAAATCGGATCGTTGCCTTTGTAGCGGAGTGCGGTATGGAGCACGGCGCGCTTTTCGGTGGTGTTAATCTTTTCGCCAGCGAAATACTTGGCGCGCATGTCTTCGAAACCGGAGAACTTGAGGAGGTCCTGGAGCTTGGCCATGGTTTCGTCGGTGATGATGTTCTTGGAGTAGTCGAGGAAAAGTCCGCAGGCTTCGGCGCTGAACTTGTCGGCGCGAGTCGGGTCCTTTGCGAAGAGTTCCTTCATTTGCCAGGTCTTGGCGACTTCGGCATGGGCCTCAAGGGCCTTCCATTCCATAGAATCTGTCAGTTTAGACATAGATTAATCCTTTCCGCACACGCGGTTTATGTTACGGCGCTAAATGTAGAAAAATAGTTAATCGTTCTGAGTTGTTCGTTGCTAGAAATCTGGGTGTTGGGATGAATAATCAAAAAAAGTAATTAAAACAATGAAAATTATGCATTTGACAATATGAATTTCCGGAGATAGATTAGGAATGTAAACAAGAAACGAAAACCTTTCACAAAGGAGCCTATCATGAGAACCGCAACTTTTACTCAGACGAATAACGTCGTGGCAGGGTACACCAAAATGTCCTTTGCTGCTATTGTGATTATGGGTTCGGTGTTTTTCTCGGGATGCTCGAACGATGAAAGTTCGCCGATTGCTGCAAGCTTTGATGAAAAAGGGACTGCTTCTGAGAAAGTGGCTATGCCGAAGACGTTCTCTGAAGAACCGACCATCAAAATTACGGGCAAGGCAAGCTTCGACATCGTGACCTTGAACGAAAAGATTGCCGCCGAATATAATTATACGGTGCCTAGTCGTAACGCTCTCCTTAAGACGGGTTCCGAGCTGGTTGTTGAGAACCTGTTCGATTCCGACTTCCCTTACAAGGGCATTGCTGAAAAAATTCTTAGCAAGGGCGAAGGCTGGCTGGACGATTTTATCGATGGTTATACGATGGGAATGTGGTCCAAGGCGAAAAATGCTTTGCTGGGCTGGCTTTTCCCGGAAGAAAAGACGGAGTTCAATATACAAGAGGCGTTCGAACAAGTCAATGCTCAACTTGCGAATATCGAGGCCATTCTCCAAGAAATGCGTTCTGAAATCGACAACTATTTTGCAAAGGAAAATTACGGGAAAAAATTGGAAGAACGCAAGAATCTTTACTCGGTCCTGAAACGCGGTCTTGAGGAGTTGAACGGCAAGATTGTCAGTATCAATAATGATAACGTAAAGTATCCTACCGATGAAGCCAAGTACGAAGCGCTCAAGGCAGCTGTCGCGAAGTGGGGTGACGAATCCGTTGGATCGGCTGTTGCGGTTATGCCTGCCCGTCAGCATGCAATTAACCTGATTGAGCTGATTACGCAGACGACTAATCTTCCCGGTAAGGATGCTCGCGTTTCAGATTTCTTGAGCATTTACGATCAGTATGCGGATCGCAGCCTTGTCTGGGAACAAGAAGGCTACGCCTGGCGAGCCCTTATGCGCGCCCAGGACGCCAAAATGGTGATGCAACTTGCGATAGCGTCCGTTCTCTATTATACCATAATCGACGACAACCCCAGTGCCATTGCGCGCATTGACTCGAATCTTACGGCTTATCGCCAAGTGGTTGATGCAAATCCGATTGTCCGCCATTCGACTCCCATCTATATCAAGTATGGCTCTAAGTATCGTGGACAAATTTTCTCTGGAGAACTTAAACAAATTAAGTATAACGAAGTTTTAAGAAACAAGTGGCTCTATAGTGGATCTTCTTCCGATAAGCAGGCGGACAAGAAGTATGCGTTGAATCACAACACCTACAAATGGAATGCATCTAGGCTTTATGCCGGTGCCGCTCCGAAATCGAATAAAGACGCAGGAGCCATTTGGAGCGATGCATCTAACATGGGTATGCCGGAAGACTTCTATAATGAAATCTATGAGGCTTACAAGGTGAATGGCCACTACAAGAGCCTTATGGATGTGTTCAAGTCTGTGGGATTCAAGAGCGGTGCTACCGGAGTCTATAAAAAGGGCGAGAACGAACAGTATTTTGTCACTAGCTATCTCCCTCATACGGTAACTCGTCTGGTGAGCAAGACAAAAGCCGGAAAAGTCAGTGGTTCTAGGGATAAATATAGCTGGGGCTATAAGATTGGAGTCTCTGCGGTGCTGGCCAATACCGAAGGGAATGCACGGATTGCTTTAGGACTCATCCCTTACAGTGGCATTGGTGTGTATGACGATATCAACACGCACACGGTTGACTTTGCCGAATACAGCGCCTCGCTTGTAACTCATCACACAAGTACAAAAGGCGGTGGCTACAGTGAAGACGTGTCTGACAGGTATGCGTTCGTCTGGATGACAAAGAAGGAAATTCTTGAAAAAACTGCGTTGATTACTGTAATGTCTGCGGAGACCCGAGCTAAAGCAATTGAACAAGCGGATTATGCTTATCGCTCCTTCTTCTTCCCAGTCAAGACGGATAAGGTCAAGGAGGTGAAGTAGAAAAAGTAAAAGATAGAACTAATCAAATGGGCGGCCCTTTCGGGGGTTGCTCTTTTGCAAAAGCGGATAATGAAAACCTAAATCCGTTTGAATTTAAAAGAAATTATTTATATTGAGAATAATCAAGTTTTTTGATGAATGGCAGGGGCTACGATCGAATGGAACTTACGCATATCAAATACTTTCTGGAAGTCGCTCGTACGGAACATGTGACAAAAAGTGCGAAAACGCTATGCATTGTACAACCGGCGCTCACGCATGCTCTTCATAAACTCGAAGATGAACTGGGCGTAAAGCTTTTTCAAGCGAGCGGCCGTAGCATTAAGCTTACCGAAGCGGGCAACTATTTTTATAAGAAGGTTTTGCCGCTCTATAACGACATTACGGCTCTTCCGGCAAGGCTCAGGGCGAAGGTCAACCTGCAGATGGTGACGGTAAGTCTAAAGGTTTTGGCGGCGTCATCGTTTGTGACGAATGCGGTGGTGCAGTATAAAAGGATGACTCCGGATGTACGATTTTATCTTGTTCAGAATGAAGAATCGACTTTGTACGATATTTGCATTCGAACCTATGCGCATTACCGTCCGCAAGAAAATCCCGACGAGGAAACTTTCGTGTGTACGGAGAATATCTACCTTGCCGTCCCCAATACGGCAGAATACAAAAAGCGCGATAGCATTTCGTTGCACGAACTGGGCGATACGAACTTTATCGGGTTGTACGGATCCAAACAGTTGCATGTCATTTGCGAAGAATTTTGCAACAGCATCGGATTCAAATCCCACGTGATTTTTGAAAGTGACAACGCCCTTGCGGTTAAGGACGCTATTGCAAGTGGTCTTGGTGTGGGTTTTTGGCCCGAGTTTTCGTGGGGTAAAATCAATACTCGCAAAATCAAGTTGTTGAAGATTACCGATGCCGAATTCAAGCGCGATATTGTGATTACGTATGTGAAAATTAAACAGGACAATTCTCACGTTGAGGGCTTTTACAAGTTTTTAGTGAACTTGTTAAAGCGAGCTTCTAAATAAGAATTTTATTATATATTAACTAAAGCCGTGGGTGTTTTACGGCAAAGGAGAAAAAATGTCTAGATTGAAAGAAGCTTTGGTATTGGCTATTGCCATTCTCGGGCTTGGCGCGTTCCTCTATTGCGCCATGATGCACACGAAGGACAGAGACCGTGTTGTGACGGTCAAGGGACTTTCAGAACGCGAAGTGAAAGCCGATTTTGTCATTTGGCCGATTGTGTATAAAGAAGTCGGAAATGATCTTTCTGCAATTCACGACGCGGTGCAGGTGAAGAATACGACGCTTGCCAAGTTCTTGCAAGACAATGGAGTCGAAGCATCTGAAATTAGCTGGTCTGCCCCGGAAATTGAGGATGTTCAAGGCGAACGTTATGGCGATAACAAGCGCCAGTTCCGCTACATTGCAACCGTGGTTACGACGGTTGCCTCGAAAAATGTAGATCGCGTTCGCGAAATCATGGGCAAGCAGGGCGAACTTCTCAAACAAGGCATTGCGTTCAGCGGTGACGACTATCGCTATCGCAAGATTTACACTTTTAACGGATTGAACGAAATTAAGCCCGCGATGATTGACGAAGCGAATAAGAATGCTCGCGCCGCGGCCCAGAAGTTCGCTATGGATTCCGGCAGCAAACTTGGCAAAATCAAGACTGCGGCGCAGGGGCAATTCTCCATTAGCGATCGCGATGAAAATACGCCGTTTATCAAAAATGTACGCGTAGTAACAAATGTTCAATACTTCTTGGAAGATTAAACATGGATACTTCGGTTCTTGATAAGGCTATCGTTTTTGCCGTAAAGGCTCACGCTGGCACGGAACGCCGTGGAAAGGGCTTCCCTTACATAGTGCACCCGATGGAGGCTGTTTCGATTGTGGCAACGATGACTAGCGATCAAGAACTTTTGGCTGCGGCTGCTTTGCATGATACAGTCGAAGATACTGATATTACTTTGAGTGATATCCGCCGCGAATTTGGCGAACGTGTGGCGAAACTTGTGGAAGAAGAATCTGACGTATTCATGGAAGGCGTGAGCGATTCTGATTCTTGGCATGAGCGTAAGCAGGCTGCAATAGATAGACTTGCTCAAGCGAGTCTTGATGCGAAGATGGTCGCTCTTGGCGATAAACTGAGCAATGCTAGAATTATTTATCGCGATTTTGTTCAAAAAGGGGATGATCTTTGGAACATTTTCCATGTGACTGACGTGAAGGAACACGAGTGGCATTATCGCGGGTTAGTGAATTCATTGAAAGAACTCGAAGGCACGTTTGCGTTTTCTGAATTTAGTGATTTAGTCGATAAAATCTTTGGCGGTAAAAAGTAGGGGCGGATTCAATGAGTGAAGCATCGGTAGGAAAAAATGGTACGCAAGCACGTAGAATGATAATTCTTGAAGAGTATCGTGAACAAAAGCCTGTTTATGAAAAACTAAAAAATGTTGTTTGTGACTTGCTCAAGAAAAATATAAATGAAAATCATATTTACGTGACTGCAATCGAGGCTAGAATTAAGGAAGAAGCAAGCCTTGCTGAAAAACTGGAGCGCAAGGGAGATAAGTATCAATCGCTCTTGGATTTGACAGATATTTTGGGTGCCCGAATTATCACTTTTTATAATGACGATGTCGATAAAATTGCTGCGCTTGTAGAAAAGTTATTTGTCGTTGATTGGAAAAATTGCATTGATAAGCGAAAAATGCATGAACTTAATAGCTTTGGCTACAATTCGTTGCATTTTATCTGTAGTATTCCCAAGTCTTTGTATGAAGATCCGGAACACCCTGAAGCAAATGAAATCCGTTTTGAAATCCAGATGCGTACAGCGCTGCAACATGTATGGGCGGTGCTCGATCACGATACCGGTTATAAGTCCGGCTTTGAAATCCCTCATGAATATTTGCGTAACTTGAACCGGCTTGCAGGAATGCTTGAATTGATTGATGAACAGTTCAGCAAAATTAGAACGGATATCAATAATTATAGATTCCAGGTGCAGTCCCTTGTGTGTTCGGGGCGATTTGATGAAGTTGCTCTGAATGGCGATTCGTTTAACAACTATTTGAAAGCAAGACCTTTTGATAAATTGAATCAGCGGATTGCCGCCATAAATCAGGCGGAAATTCACGAGTCGTCAATGATGCCGTTCCTCAAGGTGTTTAGCTTTTTGAGGTTCAAGTCTCTTGCAGATGTCGATAAACTTGTTAAGGAAAACAGCGAAGATGCTTACCAGCTTGCGGCTTACCAGCTGGCGAATACAGATTTGGATATTATCAATTCTTCGCTGGGCGTGATTAGCTTGCTTATCGTTTATGTGCTGAAACATGGTGGTGGTGTAGCTGGAATTCGTGTGATTCTCGATGAACTTTACGGTGAATCTGCAAGTCATGAAAGTTGGGCAAAACGACTGTACGATAGTGCTCTGAAACTGTCGTTCATGAATCGTTAAATGTATTTTTGGGCTATGAAACAGCCGATTCGAAATATTGCCATTTTAGCCCATGTTGATGCGGGTAAGACGACTCTTTCTGAGAGGATTCTTTTTGCTGCAGGCGAAATTCACCGCCCGGGGCGTGTCGAAGATGGCCTTGCCACGATGGACTACATGCCCGAAGAAAAGGAACGCGGTATCACGATTGAAAGTGGCGTAGCGCATTTCGAATGGAAAAATACGTGGTTCAATTTTATTGATACGCCGGGGCATGTCGATTTCGGTGCTGAGGTCGATATGGCGCTTACCGCTGTGGAAGGCGCTGTGCTTGTGGTGAGTGCCGCGAGTGGCGTCGAGACGCAGACGATAGCTTCGTTCCGCAAGCTGCACGAATCCCGCGTGCGAACAATTTTGTTTGTGAACAAACTGGACAATCCTGACTATTCGCTGGACGAGACTCTCATCAACATTGAAGAAACGCTTGGAGTGCGACCGGTGTTGATGTCGGTACCGCAGTTCAAGAATGGCAAGATGTGCGGTATGCTGGATGTGCTGAGCCAGAGTCGCTTGGTGCATTCGGAGTCGGGTGTAGAAGTTCTCGATGACGGCTGGGAATCGGATGCGAGTGCGGCGGAAGAGCGTGCGCTCCTCAAGAAGTATTATGCCGAAGCGGTGGAATTTGCGAGCAATTTTGACGATGAAATTTTGTCGCTTGCGCTTGAGAATAAGCCGGTGCCGCCGAAGATGCTTTTGCGTGGGCTTAAATCGCTTGCGGCAAGTGATGAATATGTTATTTGCTATGCGGGTTCGGCGTTGGAAGGTTTTGGCGTTCGTAGTCTCGTGACCGCGCTTTCGTTCTTTTTGCCGGAAGTCCCGACGTTTGACGAAAATGAGTTGGGGCAGGTGGTGCGTCTGAGGCATTTCCGTGGGATTGGCGAAATATCGCTGTTCCGTAGTCATGTGGATTTGTCTCGGCGTGATTGGCCGACGGGTTTTGAATTTTCACGGCTCAAGGCGAATATGCTGTTGCCGGTTGACGAAATCCGTTCGGGTGACATTTATGCGATGAAGAGCCCGTTCGAGACCGAACTCGGGCAGGTGATTTATTTAGACGGTCGCGAAATGTGCGACGAGAGTGCGGGGCGAGATGTGGTGGAAAATACCGCGGGGGATGCTGTAGGAACTGCCTCGCCGTCCATCAGCGAAAACTATTTGCCGTTGTTGCAGACTCGTGTGGAGTGCGTGCGGACGGAAGATTACGCCCATGTGGAACGCAGCCTTTCGGTGCTTGCGCGAATGGATCCGAGTTTCCGTGTGCAAAAGGATGATGGCGGATTTTGGTATTTACATACCGTGGGCGAGGTGCAGCTCGATGTTTTGCTCGCTCGCCTCAAGCGTGAATTTGGTTGCGAAGTGCGTGCCGGTAGCCCTGAAGTGCGTTGGCAAGAACGCTTGTGCCGTGCGGTTGGACCCGCGGAAAATACGTTCCAGATTGGCCCGCATAAAATGTCCATCAGCATTTCGGCTTCTCCGCTAGAGGGTGATGCTCACGATATTCGCTTGTCCGCAGAGTTTATGGAAAATGCCCCGCGTGAAATTTTGGCGGGTGTGCGTTCGGCGCTTCTGGAATCGACCGAAGTCGGCGTACTCGGCAAGGGTCCGCTTGTAGGCGTGCGTTTTGAAGTCCACCGCTTTGAATGGACGGAAGGAGCGCTCCCGCCGATGATCAAGAAGTGTTGTGCCGATGCGGTTGCTAAACTCGTGAAGCCTGCGGACGTTCAGTTGTACGAACCGGTCATGGAACTTTCGCTCGAATGTCCGGTGAATTTTGCGGGCCTTGTGACGGGCGATATCCAGGCGCGTGAAGGCAAGGTGAAGGAAATCGAAGGCGACGGAAAAACGCACTTTTTGAAAGCCGACGTTCCGCTGCGGAAAATTTTCGGATACGCTACGGGCGTTCGCAGCATCAGCAAGGGCACTGCGCTTTACAGCATGAAATTGCTCGGGTATAGACCGGCAACGGTTTAATTAGTGTTACTCCATTCCTTGTAATAAAGTTCAAAATATTTGCTTCATGTAGAATCCAAGAAGGGTTACTGAAGAAAAAACTTGTCAAAATTTGTTTAAATCAAGAACCCGAACAAATTTGACGGATGAACGGTTTAATAACGGCGATGAAAAACGTATATATTTTTTCAAAAAGATATATTTTTTATATAGCCATTATTGCTATGGATTTGTTAAATATGAAACTTTTTTGTTGCGTGCTATTGTGTTTTTGGGCGGCCTATTCTCTTGAAGGTTGCGGTTCTCAGTACGATTATTATACGGTAAAAAATAATATTGATCGTGTTGTGGTGAAATCTGCATCATGGAAATCTGCAGACTCCGCATTACTTGAGTTTATAAAAAAAGAAAATTTATACGATGCTTATTATTTTAGAAATTATACGCCTCTTAGTAGTGAATTAAAAACGAAGTCAGAAGATTCTCTCTCTAATGTAGTCCTTGTTTCGGGAACGCTGAATAAATCTAATGAACCCTTTTCGATAAGTTTAAGTATTGTATTTGATGGTAATCCTAATGATTATTATAATGGTAGAACCCTAAATTCTATCCTAGTTGAAATCTATGGTTGTAGTGATTTTAATTGCAAAAATGCCCAAAAAGTGATTGTTCGTAATGACGATTATAGTGATGTAAAGCTTTTGAACAAGGGTGAATTTGAAATTTTGGACCCATCAACAAGTTTTTATTCTAGAGAAGATGGCTATGATTGTGATGTTACAAAACAGTATCATTTTCGTTTGAAAATTGAGAAAAAAGATTTTTTGTTTGATATGGATGTTCAAAAGGGTGATGAAGAATGCCAACAGAGGGATATAAAATGTATTTTTTGTTGAATCGAAAAAAAAGCGTGTTTGCGTTCCTTGCCATAATCCTTTTTGGACTTGTTGGGTGCTATTATGAAGATATGTATTATGAAAATGCGGACACGGATTATGAAGTGATAAAAAATCATAATTTGTATGGAGATTTCCCACTGCAGAACCGTATTTTATCGGGAAAAATTAGTATTTCTGAATATTATTTTAAAGCAAAAAATGTTTATGTTACTGAACTTGATAGTTCTTTGAATGAAGGAACGAAAATAGAGGGGGATATCGAAGGGGATAAATTCTTTTTCCCGAAAAGATCTTATAAGTCTCCGTATGTCAAGATTTCTGTAGATGGAATATGGACTTCTGTTGGTAAATTGGAAACGTCTTTTTCTTTTGAAACATTGACGGATATCTCGAATGTGGATAGTGTTCTTGTACGATTGGTTAATCATCTTGAAGTGCTCAGGGTGAAAAATCTTGTAAAAGAAGGTTTCCCTTTTGCAGCGGCAAAATCGATTGCTTCGAATGAAATACAAAAGGAACTGTCTCTGCTTGAATCGGGATCATTTGTGAATATACCATTGGAAAAAATTCAAAATAAAAATGATGATATAATGGTGCCTGTTATTTTTATGGAAGGTGATTCTTTGCAATTGCAGGATAAGTGGATTTCTAGTTTTAGAAAAGATTTTGCTGATGGCAGTTGGGATGATGCAGAAACGAAAGTGGCTATTGCCGATAATTTGTTAGATAATTGGCTTGGATTTTATAAAAAATTTTTGTGGGATCGAAAGTGGGGTGATCCAAATAGTACAATGATGGCTTGGCAGATTTATAGTGGTTTGATAGATTATTTATATGGTCTAGAAAAATGCGATCCAAATTGGTCAGCTTATGCGATTTTAAATGAGAAATCGGTGTTCTTTGGAGATTCTGTTATTTGTGATAATAATTTGTGGCCATTTAAACGTTTGTTGACGGAACGCGAAAAGAAACTTGGTAGTTGCAGTTATTCAGGAGCTGAAGCCTACGTATATGAAGATGTTGATAGCGTCCATTATACTTGCGATCACCGTATAATGCTCAAGTCAAAAAATATAGGATACGAAGAATATTATAAGAGTCTTGAACAATATGAAGACCATTGGTCTGTATCTAGTGAGCAAGTTGTGCTGAATCATTATTTGGGCAAGTGTTGTTCGGGGTGTGGTCACACAAAGGGTGTGTTTAGGGGAACCGTTTATCAATGTGATGCGTATAGATCGACTTGGAACGCATTCAATCAAGATACATTAAGTTATTACTTAAATGTGTGTTCTGTCGGAGAATTATGGACTATTGATACATTGCATGGTAAAGAGTACGTTTGTACGACAAAATCCTGGCAACCGATAAATGATGAGTATAAATTTTTAGCTTCTGAAAAATCCTGTGATCGTGAGAGTGACCGTTATCGTGTAGTGAAAACGGATTCTAGCTATTATATTTGTGATAGTGTAGAGCTTAGAAGAGGTGTTTGGGCTTACACTTTTAAAGAGACTGATTCGACTCGTGCTCAAGAATATGAGTTTTGGGGAAAACAGGAACCTTGTAAAGACAATGATGAGTTGCGATTTGTTTCTTATAAAAATAATCTTTATCGATGCCAGAAAAAAGGGGACTCTTATAGTTTTGTAAAGACTGATAAGAAGACGGCCATAAATGCGTTTAGAAAAGCGTATATGGCAAAACAAGGACCTTGTGAATTTCCGCGAGATCGGTTTAGAAATGATGGGTTTAATGCTTTTGATGTGAGCTATTTTTATATATGTGATTTTGATGCAGATTCTAATTATGTTGTGAGGGAAGTTTCTCGTGAATCGATGTTAATTCATATAATTGAAGAAACTAAAAAGTTGTATCGATGCACAGATTCTGTTTTAGCATCTCGACCGTCTCCTGTCGAAATAATAGATGGCTCAATTACAGACCCACGTGATGGGCGAAAATATAAAGTTGTAACCATAGGCAATCAGGTATGGATGGCGGAAAATTTAAATTATTCTGATAGTTTATCGACGTTGAATCTTGCTGGAAATTCGTGGTGCTATGATAATGAAGCTGAATCTTGTACAAAGTACGGCCGTCTTTATTCATGGAGTGCTGCGTTGAATTTGGATTCGTCCTATAATGACAAAAATGCATATCTTGATATATGTTTGCCTGTTCAGGGTATTTGCCCTGATGGGTGGCATGTTCCAACAATGAATGAATTGGAAATCTTGATGGAATTTGATGATGCCAATAATGGAGATTTGGCGAAGGGTGTCGGGTTGAAGTCCGTGGATTTTTGGGACGATGGTGTGAATGAAGATTTGTATGGTTTTAATGCTCTCCCAGCTGGGTATTGGTCTGCTGGAAGGAATTGTGAATTCCGTGATTTGAATAAGCAAATTATATTGACTACAGTGGATCAGATTGTGCCTAATCGCGGAAGTAGTAATGAATGCTATAAGGCTGTGATTGGAGAAAACTATTATAGTTTTAAAATGAATAAGCGTGCTGGAGCGTCGCTTCGGTGTGTTAAAGATTTGTAAATGTTGTTGTGCTCGATATGGGTTACTTTTTCTTGCCAATAGCAGTGACACGCCAATGGATTGGCGTGGTGAAAAGTGCAAAGGATAAAAAGGAACTACATTCTTGCGGCTTTCGCGCGTCGCCTAAAATGCTCGATAAGCGGGGCGACCGTTTCCTTGAAGTCGTCGTGCGTCTCGATGCGTACGAAGTCGATGGACATGCGCTGGAACAGCTCCTTGGTCGCTTTGCCTTGACGTTTGGCTTCGCGGGCGAATGCTTCGCGGAAGGCGGCATCGCCGGTATCGATGAGGAGCGTTTCGCCGGTTTCGGGGTCTTCGAGCTCTACGAGGCCTGCGGACGGGAGTTCCATTTCACGCGGATCGATGACGGACACGGCGAGAACGTCGTGGCGCTTGCGGAGAATCTTGAATGCGTTTTCGAAACCTTCGTCCAAGAAGTCGCTCATCACGACGACCACGGCGCGGCGGTTCAGAATTTTGCCGGCGTATTCGAGGGCAACCTGCGTGTTCGTGCCGTGGTGCTGCGGCTTGAAGTAAAGAATTTCGCGGATGAGGCGAAGCACGTGCTTGCGGCCTTTTTCGGGCGGGATGAACAGTTCGACCTGGTCGGTGTAAATCAGCAGGCCGACCTTGTCGTTGTTCTTGATGGCGGCAAATGCGAGGAGAGCCGTGAGCGTTGCCATGACTTCGCCTTTCATTTGCTTGCCCGAACCGAATTCGGAGCTGCTGGACGCATCGACCATGAGGAGCATGGTCATTTCGCGTTCTTCGATGAATTTTTTGACGTAAGGCGTGCCGGTTCGTGCTGTCACGTTCCAGTCGATGGTGCGCACATCGTCGCCGGGCATGTATTCGCGGACTTCGCTGAATTCCATGCCGTTCCCTTTGAAGGAGCTGTGGTAAGCTCCGGTCATCACAGTGTCGAGCGTGCCGCGAACGCTGAGTTCGATGCGGCTTACGGTCTTTAAAACTTCTTTATCGAGCAATTCTTTATCGGCCATCGTAAAATCTTCTAGTTTAACGCTAAAGAATATACAAATATATGTTGAATTAAACCATAAATGTGTTTCTTTGCAATGGAGAATGGTGATGCCGTCCCGGAATAAATCCGGGATGACATGGAGTCCGGCATGACATTGCGTTTTTGTCATCCTGAACGATAGTGAAGGATCCAGTGATTTTTAGAATTCCGCTTTGGCGAGAATGCTTACGTTGCGGCCTTTTTCGGGCATTACGGATTTGAGGCGGGAAAGGTGGTTGCGAACATAGGCGTTGAACAGGTTGTCGCCGCGGAGGACGATACTGTAGTGCGCGAGCGTGAGTGACCAATGGAATTCGAGGGACACTCCGAAGGTGACATAACCGGGGGTGCGTTCTTCGTAGCGGTCTAGGCGGTTTTGCGCGAGTGCAAATTCCGTATTGATGCCTGCGCGAACGTGCGTCCAAACGTAAGCGACTTCGCCGTGGAATTTGAATGGCGGGATTTGCGGCATGTCGCTCCAGTTTTCGTTCTGGTAGAACCCGCAAACGTAGCTTGCGCCTGCTTGGGCGTAGAATCCTGTTTCTGCGACGGTTTCGACGGAAGCGCTTGCGCCCATGAGGAGTGCGTTATCTCCGCTGACTTGATAGACCGGTAGAATTTGAGACCAATTCGTGTCACCGGTGGCGCGTGGGGCGAGATAGTTAAAGAACCATGTGCTGTGAACGGCGGCTCGCCAGTTGATGATTTCGCCGTAGTCGCGGAATTCGAGTTCTGTACCGTAGCCGCTTTCTGCATCGAGCTTGTGGTTGCCGCGTTCGTAGGTGTATGCGGCAAGATGCGGGCCTTGGTTGTAGAGTTCTTCGATGGTCGGGGCTCGTGTCGTGCGGAATACGTTGAGTGTGAAAAATTTGCCTGGTGCAACTCGTTGCGAGAATTCGGCAGCGATGGCCCATAGCGCAAAATTGCGGT
>JAEEGF010537175.1_pt1 | contig 14137 bp, 14 predicted proteins | sample 9134171 | NCBI WGS metagenome assembly JAEEGF01 (sample SAMN16246542, study PRJNA631951) | gut metagenome | biome: gut microbiome; feature: rumen; material: AP-attached | host: Bos | place: Iran: Karaj | collected 2018-10
TCAAAACCAAATCCTCCTTTTCAAGCATCGGCAATTCCGAAAGTTCCGATACCTCCTGTATTGCGTCTGGCAACCCATGCCTTACTTTCCATTCTGCATAAAATTGGACATTCTCAAATGCATCTCTCCAAATGACATTGAATTTGTCAAGCCGCGAAGTCGTATCCGCGACCTGACGAACAAACGCCATAGTCTGCCCTCTACGCAGCGCCCAAATAATAGGTGATTTCAGACTCATATCAATACCACGTCCTAAAATGTTCAAAACGATCGTAATCAAGATGCGCCGCGCACCAATCTACAACTTGTTCGGTGTAATCACCAAACAACGCCCCGAAATCAAACTGCAACCAGTCGTGACTTTGGCTTGTGGCGTTCACTTCCAATATCTTGACGTCTCCATTCTTGTCCGCAAGCATATCCCAGCTAAGCATGTTCATGTTATGCACCTTTGCGGCATAGCGGCAAGCCAATTCTTTCATCTTCGGGAAGAATGGGTGCCTTTGTCCAGCAAATTTCACATGCGATAACGGATGTTCTGGGAAGGGATCGGCTTTGTACCAGTTATATGCCGTTTTCCCCAATTCTCCATCAGCAGAAACCGCGACGCTAATTCCGCCCGATGAAAGATTGTCAAACACATCCTTAGTCACACCAAAGCGCATTCCAGCCTTCACCACCTCTATCTTTCCATCCCAAGGGCAGCGCAATGTGACTATCTTGCACGAATTTGCAGAGGACGTGTTGAACTGCGCCGAAAAACCGCATTGCTCCACCTTCTCTTGCAAAATATATGATTGCGAAATCGATTTTATCCATTCCAACGTAAGATCCACTCCTTCAGACGAGACATATTTTCCATTCCGATAGCTAAAAGCGGAAATCCCATGTCCGCCAAGTGAATTTACGCAAACCTTCCCAATCAAATCTCCGCAATCTCGATCTATGATTGAACGCGCCTCAGGTTCAGAAAGATAATTATGCTCTTCATCATAAAAAATTCCTCGAATGTATCGTAGAACTGTTTTTGGCTGGTCTTTCAGATCCACATACAAATCAAATTGGTTCTTATCTTCAGCCTCACGCCCCCCGCGTTCACAGTCGTTGAGGATTCTCTCAACCCTCGCAAACACCAAATCTTCCGGCGCGTAACGATAGTCCGCAATCCCCGAAATATTGGATAAAAATCTCAGCCACTTATCGGAGCAAGGAAGTCCCAATTTACCCCACAAATTCAAATGCCTATCTGTTAGTGCCTTGTCCACTGGCTTGAACAACTCCGGATGGCGACGTCTACACCAAGTCATTTTCTTTTGGTATTTGCGTAGCACATAATTTACCATCATCGGATGAATCATTCTGTTAATAGCATTAGTTATTCTCATCTCTTCATTTTCCTCTAAGTTGACAAATGCACACTCTTTCAATTGAAAAACATGGAAACTTGCTTATCTTTCCTTTTAATTGTTCGGCACATAGCAATAATCTTGTCCCATAATGAGAAACTTAACACTGTAAATAGACGAGTCTGCCATTTGCCCGGCCAACGATATCTATCTGCGACCAAATTTGTTTCTTCAACATATCGAATCCTGTTTCTTGCAGCAATTGCAGAGTCTGAAATCTCTGATCCTGTTGTCTTTGAAGCATCATGAACTCTAAAAATCCATACATCATCTTTAGTCCGCAAATATTTAGCACCACATTTCAGATAAAACTTATACCAAAGATCTGTATCCATTAAGTAATGCAAGCTTTCATCAATTCTTCCGACTGCTTCATACAAGTCTCTACTAAAGAAAGATGATGGACCACAAGCTGTCATAAAAGCATATGTAGCCCGCAATACAGAAAAGCGATGTGCACAAAAACACTTCTTTACGTTTAAGGAACTATCAACCCATGTCGTAGACCCAACAAACCATTCATTATCCGCATGTTGCTCAATCAATTTGGCGATAGATTCCAGCGCCTTGGGGTACAATAAGTCATCAGCATTTAGCCATGTAAGGAAACGCCCTTTTGCATGCGAGAATCCTTTGTTGAAAGCTTCACTTTGTCCTTTATCTTTTTCGCTACACCACCATGTAATATGGCTCCCATTAGACATTGCATCATTAAGTGATCTTTCCGTATTTGGCTCAAGCCCAGCCGCGAACCTTTTTATGACCTCTACTGAATCATCAGTTGAAGCCGCGTCGCAAATTATCACTTCAAAATTCGTATAAGTTTGCGCAAACGCAGACTTAATAGCATCGCCAATAAATTTCCCGTAATTATAATTTGCGACAACAATACTAAACATTGGTCCCTTCATGACACCCCCAGCAACTCTTGATATAGCTTCTTGACATTTTCTGCATAAAACTCCCATGTGTACTTCTTCATTAACTCCGTGCCGGCTTGTCCAACGGAAGATATCTTTTCAGGATGCTCTACTAGCCACAAAATCTTGTCTCTAATCGACTCTGGATTGCGCCTTTCAATCAAAAAGCAACTCTCACCATCTACTGCTGGCAAACCTGTTTCATATGTACACACCACACATAGACCCATACTTAAAGCTTCAAATGCTGATTTCGCGCATCCTTCAGAATGCGACGGGAATAAATATACATGCGCGTTCTTCATCACTTCACACATCTTATCCTGAGGCAAATGCCCATGAAATGTGATCTTACTAATTGCACGCTGAAATTTCTTTCGCAGACTCGAATCTATATTAACACATCCAAGAACCTCAACTGAAAAATATAATTGTGAATCAAGCAACAATTCTATCGCAGCGAGGAATTCAACATTTCCTTTGTGTTCCGCAAATGGTCCAGAAAAAACAATTCGTAATGGTTTTGCACTTGTCTTGCCTAATCCCGACAAATCCTCAGCCCACATCCGAAGCCCATTAAATCTCTGATCCAACCCCATGTACACAACGCGAATTTTTTCTTCTGGATAGCCATATTTTAGAAATGTCGATTTGACAAAATCACAATCGACCATCAACATATCAGCTTCATTGCAATCCTCCATAACCGACCACCAATAACTCCATTTACCCCACTTCTGATGCCCAACATCCTCAACAACGAATTGCGGAGCCCCTGCACTATGATCGGCCAAGACCTTCACCCCTTTACGCCTTGCCTCAGTGATGCACCCTCCTCTACCAAGTCCCGTTCTGATATGTGCTATTTGATAATCACCACGGCGTAATAATTTGGACATTCTCCATCCATGAATCCTGAACCCCAACTTAACACTCCAGTTCCAACACCATCTGTTTATCCTTCCGACTGTTCGTTCGGCGACGGCCTGAAGACATTCCGCCCAGAAGTCACCAATGTTTCTACCTTCTAGCTCTGGTGTAGTACGGCGTGTAAATCCATAAACAAAAGATTCTCCCCGTCCTAAGATCTTTCCTGCGATCCGAACCAACAACGAATAATTCGCATTCTTAACTATCCAGCCCTGGAACAGCCATCCATCTATTCCCGACGCAATAAGCGCACTTGCGACTTGAATAAAATGGCTTCGCCCTAAAGTCGTGATTAAAACTTTCATACATGTCCTTTCAACAATATTACCATTTGGATCCTCCTGGCGGTATTCGCTTTTTAAAAACTGCCTTTAGATACAAGCACAACGCGAAGAATAACCCCATCATAACTCTACTGCCATATGGCGAAAAGAATGCATCCCATACAGCAGCAGGCAAAATAGTAGCTATGCACCCAAACCATGGTGGATAGCATACACAATACGCCGTAATCGTCTTCCAGTAAAGCCACAGTATATACACCCACACGCTAAGCCCCAATATACCATACCACACCCCCCATCCCATTATACACGAATGCGTTGGCAGCAACGCCTGTTTCATGCCCATTGCATAAGCATCACGCTGTGACCGCAAATATACTTCGTAATCTTCATATGTGCCATACTTTGACAGGAACAAGCCCACATCACCATCCTTATCTACAGGCCATGGGCCATATCCGATGATAGGCTTCTTTACGGCACAATATAGTCCGACAAAAAATTCACTCCTTCCCGCAACCAACATATCTATCGCACTATTACCAAGCCTCGTCTGGTTCTCATATTTCTTAACTGCATACTCACCCAAGACTCCGCTTTGGGCTAAGGACTCATACCCTTTTTTGGCAACCACCCCAATAAGCACCAACAATACACACAATATAATAATTCGTTGCTTATGTTGTTTTAACGAAACTCTACTACGGCCTTCTACAAGCAGGACAGCAAATGTTGCCAATGCACACAACGCCGCAGCACGTCCGCTCCCACCAGACGAGAACAATGATATCCCAGCAAGAACTAACGGCGCCGTTCTAGAATAAATCGCAGGAGTCGAAGCGAACCATCCTCGAAGCGGTAGATATATCCAGTGAGGAAGACGCCCAGCCCAAAATATCACAGAGTTCATCGTAGATTCCATTGCGGCCCCACTAACTATTGCGACATCGCCTAGATGCCTTGCAGAACCTCGCTGAAAAGCAAATATATTCAAAACCAACGAAAAAGCATACCCCAAGAAAAACCATTTCACCCGCATAAAGTCATCGCGTAATAACCTATGCATGCATATCAAAGACCCCCATGTTGCATAAATAGCCGCGAAGCCTTTTGCAAAACTTGGAAAAGGAGTACCGTTAGCTCTTGTCGCGATGACACAACCTGCCATCGCAAGCATCAAGAGCCACAACAATGGCAAAAAACCGTCTCTTTTCAACAATTTATAATCCACGAGAAAAACATAAGGTGCAACAATGAAAATAACAAGTTCAGAGATTGCAATAAAACCGCCAATATACACCTCTGTCATGGCAAACAAGCCCGCTAAAAATATCAAGGTTTTTTTGTTCATCCTCAAACCACCATGTTAATAATTTTTGCAAAACAACTAGCCACGCGCTTTTTATCTGTATCTGACAATACAAAAAGAATAAAGTAAATACAAACAAAAAGGCACAGCATTGCAGTCGAAAAACATAAACGCATAAATGAATGTGTGGGACATAGCATACATATGCTTGAAAACAAAGCAATTCCCAATAAGAAGCAAATTAGGCTTTTCAGAAAAACAGAAACAATAACATCTTTCAAATTCCACTCATAAATCCTCGCCCCCGCCATAACTGTGGCGAGAAAGTAGACAGCTTGCATTACCGGAACAAATGAAAAAGATATATATACAGAACGCGAGACACAGTATACAACGCCAACTAAAGGCGCTGTTGCCGCATACACTAACAATTCTATAATTTGCTGGCTCTTAATCCTACCAGTAGCTTGAAAGCATATCCTGTGCCCCACCGCCATCTTATAGAACAATGCGGAAAGAATTGCTATCCTAGCAAAAAACACAGCATAAGGAGGCGGGTTAACCAACCATAACTTTAGCACATACTCGCACTCACAAAACAGCGGAAGAGCTACCAACATTATGAAGGCCACGCCAAGTTTTGTAGCCTGCTTTGCAAGCGAAATCATCCCAGAATGATTACTAGCCCCTTCTCTACGAATGACTTCTGGGCTGATTGCCTGCAGAAAAGCGTTAGCAAGGGTCTGCATTTGTCCTGCGAGCGCCCCTGCGACGCTAGAGCCTGCATTAGCCGCCGTCCCCTTCATTAAGTTTAGCAATACACCTTGCCCTTGTGTGTTCACAACCGTCCCGATTGTCCCCACACAGAGCCATCCGGAGAATCCAATTAGCGCCTTTATTTTATCGATATCCCACCAATACGAGAAAACCACTCTAGCCTCTGGGCAAATTTTTCTACACACCATTATATACAATATTTGCAACATCACCAAACTTGTTGCAACTAGGACCGCATAGACGACAAGGTGATCTCCAGGCAAACGGGGAAGCACCAACGCAATTATAAATAATCCAATTGAATGGAACAGCATCAACATTGCCGCTATATGAATTTTCTGCTTCGCAACAAGTAGACTCAAAAATGGAGTAGCAAGCATAACCGCAAGAAACGAAACCAAAGAGCATCTAAATACCCAAAGAGCTGCGGACAGCCGCAGAGAATCAATCTTTAAAACAAATCGCACAACAACCTCCCCAATTGCAAGGCCAATCGGGACAAGAATAAAGGGCAAACAAGAAAACACATTTAAAGCCGCATTGAACCATTTTGTCACCTCTTCCGGATCACCCGTACCCGTTGCATATGCGAGATATCTGCCACTCCCTTGACTAAGAATTGAACTAATAAAGCTGACGAAAAATAACAACCCGCCAGCAAGCCCATACACGCCATAATCCGATGCTCCTAACTCCGCAAGAATCCAACGGCTAGAAAACAGCGTCAGCGCTGCGGATATTAGTGTCCTAGTATATGAGAACACTGTATTCCTGAAGACTATCTTACCTGCCGACATCCTTACTCTTTGTGTAATTATGGATAATCACATGCACAAGTCCGCCAACAACTCGTCGCGGGACATCCAAGAATACGCAAACTCCAAAAGTAATTATCGCCGTTAAAAGATAAACAATATATATATTCAATCCTGCTCCTATCAAAGACTCTTCTAAACTACTCATGACCGGAAAACCAAAAGTCCCTCTCGAGTGCAGCAAATAAACAGTAAAGCAGGACGGAGATATCCACGCAAGATACTTGCCCATTTTCTGGGCAAAATATGAGTTCTTGAACAGAAAGAACCCAGCCATGGCAATGACTAGCGAAAACGGAGACGTATACCAACAAAAGCCAATGCCAACAGCAAGCACAGACACTCCTATTACAACGCCATTTATATAACCGTTTAAGAATGGCTTAATTTTTCCGATTCGCATCAATCGGCCGACAACATAAACCCCTGCCATCATGAGTCCAGAGCAGGCTTCCACCCCAGATGAAGCCGGCACATAATCTTTTATAATCGGTATTGTGACAAGCCACCCCCACCCAAACACCAGAAAAAGAAATGCGCCAATCCCTAATTTGCTTTCCGAGGCTACACACTTATTAAGCAGCCCAACGACAAAAAGGAGAACTACATACGCATTCAGGAACCAATAACTCCGCCACATATCAAACATCATCCTGTGATCGAAAGATTCTCCTGTCCACATGCGAATTAGTTGGACTACAACTACTGCATATAAAGCCAGTGCGTATAACTTAAAAACTTTCAGCGGTTTAAAACTCAACCCGAACCAGCCAGAGATAAGGACAAAACCAGGAACGCACGGCATAAACAAATGCGCAAGCCATGTAGTTGGATGTCCGCAGACAACACCGCAGGAATGCAATAAGACAATACCGAACATTAAGAATACTCGGTATGCATCAATGCCATACTCTCGTGTACTTACAGGATTCATGTAATCAACACCCACAGCCTCCGGAAAGGCATCTCTAGCGTCTTTAATGCATATTTGAGCCTTCTTGCGTCGGAAACTTCAGATAATCAACATGATGATTCTCGCACAACTCCTCGATCCTTGCAGGGATTTTATCGTCCCGTTGACTAAGGCACGCCCTATCGTTTTGAGGTAAAGACATTATTCTTTCTTCGCCCAAATCCCCAGACTATACATTCCACCCATTCGGTTACGATACAAAAAGAACAACCAAACATAATGCAAGTGGAAACGAACAAAATACAAGAACCTGCATTTAAATCGACGAACTGATTACTCAACAATCTAATCAAATGGCCGTGCACAAAGTAAACGCCAAGCGTTTCCGTCCCCAAGCAAGCCATTTTAGAAACTGCCCACGCTTTCGCCCCGAGTATTTTGAGAGAGCCCAAGACAAATATAGCACCCATTATGCCCACGCTATAACGGGCTAACATATTTATCGCCCTTATTCCCTCTGGATGCAAGATATCAAATCTATCCCAATAAAATGCAAGTCCATTTGTTGCGATTCCCCCAGCGAAATAGGTTATGTAAATCATCAGCACTCCCCCAACTGCGGCCATCGCAAAAAAAAATTTTACGCGGGAGAGAACATAAGGCAAGAAATATAGTCCAAACCAATAAAATGGTATCATCGAGACTATACCGGACGCATGCCAAACCCGCCCAGACAATATCAAAGCCCCAATATACGACAAACAACACATAGCTACTTTCTGAAACACCGTACAGGAATACTGGCTACACAAGAAAGTTATAATCTCACAGCCAGCCAATGCATAAAAAAACCAAGCTGCAAACAAGAACTTTTTTAACGCGACCAAAGGCACCTGCATTACGGTGCACGTGTGGAGAAACAAGGCATCCATCACGGCACCTATAAGCGAAAACACAGCCACTGGCCAAAAATACGAGACCAACCGCCAAGCAAGTTTATGCCAATTCCCACTATCATGCAAACGGCGCGAAAAATAACCACTCACAAGGAAGAACAACGGCATATTTACGGCAATGATAAAATTAGCGGCATACGAAGGCATCTCAGCGAGATCAAATCCAGGTCTATAGCTCATAACATGCCAGTACACCACCATGAACATTGCGACAAATTTCGCCGCATCAAACAGCGGATCACGTTTTACAGCGCCATTCTTGTGATTACCACTTGTCATTCTTTAAACGTGATTATACGCCCGCTTAAACGTATGCTCTGGTATACGGTGCTCTAGTGGTGGCAATGTCATATAGTCTCCAAAACTTCGTTTGAGGTACTCGTCAACATTATTTGGGACCATTATAGTACCGTCTTCAAACGGGAGTTCTTTCGCTGGATCAAAAACATCTTTGGGCAAGATCATTTTGCATCGCATCTTAAAAAAAGCTGGCTCCACAACCATTTGCGAGGCATCAAAGGACCACCTCCGAGCATAAGCGTCCTGCAACAACATCATTTCCTCATTTGAATCAGTCTTTGGATAGAATGGAGAAAGAAAGCATCCTATAATTCGAGCCATCAACTTACGAAGCCCACGTCCTTTCTCTCCAGAAGCTGTCGTACTCTCAGGGAAACGATATACTTGGCACAAGCGCAAGAGTCGACGACCTCGCCACCATTTTTTTATGTCTAAGACAGAATCGGGCAACCCCTCAAGGACAAAAACATCTATGAAAGGCGGGAAATCTATATCCAATCCCGTCTTCGCCCGAAGATTGTCAATGACACCATCCCTTGTATCAATAATCTTTGAGAAATGAATAGGAGAATACTTTGTATCCCCGCCGCGGCAAAGTTTTAAATGATTCGGCAATTCCGTCTTCGCCAGCCGAATAAATTTATCATAATCTTCGCGCGGCATATCCACATCTAAATCATCATCCCAGGGAATAAATCCATGATGACGCACAGCACCCAAAGCAGTTCCCCCATCTGCATAATACCTCAGATTGTGCTTCTTGCAAATCCTTTCAAACTCACGAAAGACTTTCAATATCTCAAGTTGCAAAGGTTTTATGTTCCAATTCATAGCCATTTATCCAATAGAATTCAACTCTTATCTTGCTTCAATACTTCTTCTTAATCATCGCTGGGACACCAGCCATCAAAACAGAATCAGGAGTATCCTGAGTCACAACTGCACCAGCAGCCAGCACATTCCGTTTTCCCACGCATACTCCAGGCAGCACAATCACTCCTGCACACACCCACGATCCAGCCCCAATGTCAATGTTGAGGAAACGGCTCTCCCCCGCAATGCTCGGTCCTTCACCATTTAGATTGATTGTGTGTGTCGAACCCTTTATGCTGCAATGATGGGCAATATGAACATCGTCCCCAATCGTAATTGTCGAGCCGAGATTTGCCGCAATAAGAGTCCCATAATTCACTTCACACCGAGCGCCAATAATAAGAGTTCCTCCATTGCTCTCAATGCAACATCCTTGAGACAATATCGTGTTCTCACCAATTGAAATTGATCCATTACCACGGATAGTTACATCAGGAGCAAGACTAACGTTCTGAGAAATATTCACTCCGCAAAATCTTAGGTAATACTTCTTCAATGTGCTGAAAAGAGTAAATGGAATCGGACGTAAAAGCCAATTGTACAGGCTCAAGAGCCGACCTTTAGTTTTGTGAAGCGCCATCTAAAATCTCCCACTTTTCTAAAACATCACCTAGACACTTTACGGGCTCGATCAACTGCATCCATAGGAAGATGATTGTCGGTCTTCTTTTTCATCGCCTCAAACCGTTCATTAATCTTTTTCTTAAGAGAGGTTGATTAAGTGCCGCGTCCATATGGTGTATAGACAACGGTCACGCCCTGCTCTTCGAGATAATCATACTTGCCAACCCAATCATCACCCACAACGAACACATCGAACTTGAGCTTCTTAACCTTATCTCGATGGTCAAGTGAATGCTGCGGGATTACTAGGTCGGGGCCCTTGATAGCTCGCATCAGCGCAATACGATCCTCAAACGGGATCATTGGAGTCGACTTGTAGGATGCAACCAACTCGTCTGTATTTACTCCTACAATGAGAATGTCCCCAAGGCCCCGAGCATATTCAATCAACCTAAGGTGGTTGATATGCAGCATGTCAAATGTACCACTTGTATAGACAACCGTTTTCTTACCAATCATGCCATGACCTCCTTAAGAGCCGATAGTAGTTTATCATAATCCTCGAGCGAAAGACATCCCATGTGTCCGACTCTAAATATTTTGTCTTTCAAATCACCGCCATTCGGACAGATCCATATTCCGTGTTCATCTTTGAGCTTGAGAAAGATGTCATAAGCGGACATTCCATTGGTAGGATGAAGCGGCGTTACGGCATTGCTGAGACTTTCGCTGACAATTTCAAGCGGTAACTCTTTGATTCGACCACGGAAATACTCCGCCAGTTCTTTAGCCCTAGCGACTTCCACCGCGACACCACCAGCCGCATCAATCTCCTTAAGCCGCGCATTGATCTGCAAGAGTGTCCCTACCGCAGGCGTGAATGGCGTCTGCCCTCGATCTTGGTTGGCAAGCGCATCTTTGAGATCAAAATACATGCACTGCGGCGTATTTGCCGCGACTCGTGCCAACGCTCTTGGCGAAAGGACAATTACGCTCACTCCGGGCGGACATGCCAGTGCCTTCTGCGAGCCGGTAATCATCACGTCTGCGCCAATCTCCGCCATGTTGAACTCATCGCACAAGAACGAGCTGATGTTGTCGACAATCAGAAGCAGAGTGTTCTTCTTGCAATATTCGCCGATAAGCCGCATATCATAGTGAACACCTGTGCTTGTCTCGTGCTTGTTTACAATGAACGCAGTATACTTATTCCCTTTTGCCACTGAATCAATGTCCTCTTGACGCAGCTTATGCCCAGCTGGAAGCGGAATCATGTCATACGGCACGTTGTGAATGTCGCAAATCTTGCAAAAGCGAGCACCGAAACTCCCGCCATTGACAACCAGTGCACGGTCTTGCGACGTCAGCACATTCATTATTGACGCTTCCATTGAGGCCGTTCCCGAGCCAGTGATAAACACAGCCCGCGAACCATCGGGCGCACCGGAAAACTTCAGCATCAAGCGCTCATTCTCAAGCATGACTTTCGAGAACTCTGCCGTACGGAAATACGGCACATTTTCCGCACCGATTGCTCTCACCGCATCGCAACTCTGAACCGGACCTACAGAAAAATTAATCATATTTTCACAGCATGGCATTAATATACAAATAGTACATAATTAACCTTAGGACTTAGGTTTAGCATCTCCCACATCTTGAAAAACGATGAATTCAAAGGGATATAACATTGATGGCAATGGCTCTTCAGCAATCCTGCTCTGCGGATCACGACTGAGCGTAACCTGCGCCGTTTTGTAGCCATAAGAATCTTCGTGCTGTTTGTTTATCAAGTCTTTTCCTTCTGGTCGATTTTCATATTCCGTTATTACGGCAGCTTCACACCAATCAAGATATTCCGAACTCAAAGCACCAGTCTTGCCAGAATAATATACTAACACCTCACCCTTGTCTTTGTCGCACTTTCTTTTGAATTCCTCATATTTCTCATGTTTGGAAAGCCGCTCGCGCAAATTCTTGCCTTGTCCAATGTAAATTAGCTTATTTAGTGTTGCGCCTCTCTCTCCAATTATAGCAGCAAACACAAAATATATGCCCTTTTTGTCATCAATCTCAATCTTTGTAAGATCAGTAAAATATCCATCCACTGCTATTCCAAAACTTACCTGAACAGAACGACTTGCGACATTTGAATCATAAAAAGCTTTATTTGGAATTGTTTCGTGTGCTTCTACCATAACTTTCTCCTTATATTGCGTTATACTTATTACGTTCAATTTATTATGACGCCAGCAGTAGCTTCCATTGGGACTCTATACCCGAATTTCAATCCCGCAATCGTCCAACCCAACGACCACCCCATCACCACCAAACCATAGTTCGTAAAGTTGCAGTGGATGTTGTAGCTAACTATGCCAAAGGTTTTCATTTAGAAACTTAATCCTTTATCGGCAATCAGCAACGGCTTCCATATCTATTCATATATAGCATATTGACATTGTCCTGTTCGTGAAGACACTTTACTCAAACAGAACTGTAAAGGTAATTCAATGGATTAGCACAGCTACTTTTTGCATGCCCAAGGAATTGTGTTTCCCATATTTTAATCTCGTCAAGGGTCAGCGGAATCAACCGTTTTGTCTCAACTGAATAATTAATCGTAGGGCCATAGGTTCGATTATCTGCACTATCACATGTAAAATTCTCAAGGATAGGTTGTGGCTTTTTCTCTTCTATAATCTCCACCATAGCGAGTTCATGGAACAACCACGGAGACGCGGTTTCTATTGAATTGTCATCTTGACGCGTTGTCGAATTAGAAGTATTAAGATAGATAAAACACTCCGCATTATCTATCATCTTAGTTAACGCGTGAGATAGAATCATATGGACATGCGAGGTTGTAATATTTCTATTGTCATACGAATATGTCTTAATCGTGCCATCGGGATTCCTCGCACTAACACAGTACTGTCGATCTAACTCACTAAGCATCATATCCATGTGATTCCAAGCCTCAGAGTCAATAAAAACATCTAATCCAAATGTCTTTTGCAAATATGCACCTAACATCTTAGCTAACTTAACATCTCTGCGTGAATGCGACAAAAAGACATCAATCTGACTATCGCGAAACCACATCTTACGAATCTCCGTGGCGTTTAGCGACAATAGAGATTTTATCGCAGCATCAATAGAACTCTTCTCCAACGTACTTGACGCCCTAAAATCTGAAGCTGAAAATCCTGGAAATTTATCTGTAAATGCTTCTTCCGACAGCTTAAGATCATATGCTTTATACATACTTGCACCCCTTAAGAGTTGTCCCCATCATACTGTTATGCTACTGGCCCTGTATGAGAATTTGTCTCAACCATTACTTCCATTTATACTCCCATCTAAATGATTCTTCTCCGCTCTTACGTGCTCCAAAATCTTTATCACGTAATTCCGAATATCTTGGGACAGAACGATCAATCAAAGTGGCCTTGCAACGACACCTTTCACAAACGGAATCCTTCTGCAACGGCAACGGCCATTTTAGGCAAACAAGCAATCCAGCCAAGCAAAGCAAGAATAGTGCGCCATAAAAACATATAACGGAACGAGAGAAGACAATTCTCCAATATGAGTATTTCCTCCTATCAGCATCACTTTTTGCTTCCTTTTTCGTATATCTATTTATAGGCATTGAAAAGAGTGTTATGTCTGAACATCCGTTTACGACATCACTATAAAGGCCTCTGAACTGGCGCTCCATTAAGAGATAATATGCATCAAGGAAGCAAAACGGCACAGTTGACACCGCCGCAACGACAAACAACAATAAACTCCCTTTGTCAACGGCCAAAGCGGCCAAAGCTGCTATAATTGTAATACACCAGCCTTTAAGCTGAAAGGCATTACGATTCATCCGTGTAATTACATCTTGTATGAATGCCAAATACTGCAGATATGAGGCACCATGTGCATCACAAATATCGTTTGAAATGTCTATCACAAGTCGTTCCCCTATTGCAATTAACACTTAAGCCAACGGCATGCTTCTCAAATTCTTTTGCCCCGCAATGGCCGCCTCAACCCAATTCCCCATGTTATTTCTTATATCATTATACGCATCTCTTGATGT
>JAEEGF012328302.1_pt1 | contig 14136 bp, 12 predicted proteins | sample 9134171 | NCBI WGS metagenome assembly JAEEGF01 (sample SAMN16246542, study PRJNA631951) | gut metagenome | biome: gut microbiome; feature: rumen; material: AP-attached | host: Bos | place: Iran: Karaj | collected 2018-10
ACCTCGGGCAGATTATCATTTATGGCATCAAATTCCAGGCCATTTCCGCTGCACCAGTCAACTGCGGCATCCAAAGCATCACCGGCGCGACAGGTCCATAGTATCAGCTTGTCACCGCAATGCTTTCTGTTTTTCAGATACTCTATGAGGTTATCATTGGCCGGTCCAACTGAAGGCCATTCTCCAAAACTGAGTGTTCCATCAAAATCAACTGCCAATATCATACCATCCAGTCCTTTCTTTTGCTAATTTTTTGCTTCAAGAAACCATTTCGCTCCGGATGAAAGATCTTCATAATACAAATGAACATCCTTTCCATCAACCACACATGTATAAACCAGTCCCGCTCCACCAGCTTTTCTGCTGGCTCCGGGTTCACATTTTTTCACCCTTGTGATCTCATATATTCGCCCGTCTTCCCACTTTACAGAAAGAGGCCTAAGAAACCCTTCATCAGAAAATTCTGCAACCACATCAACATATACCTTATATCCTATCCTTTTCGCCATAATCATTTCCTACCTTATTGCCGTTTTGAAAATATGCCACGGGATGAATCATATGGTCATCAGCTTTGGCATCCAGCCCTGATAACGTTTTATCAAAATACATAAGCCCCCTTAGAACAGATTCATACCCAAACCGCCGCCTTATATCGGTTATAGCCATATCCGCCCGCAAATACTTCTCTCTCATTTCTTCACTCATAAACAGGCTTGTTTGATGATATGAAGTATCCGGCACAAGCCCCGATACCCTTACACCTACGCTTCTTATAGGCACCTTCCACTCATAATTGTCCTTAAAAAGTGCATATGCATATCCTGCAATTTCCTCAGAAATATTCGTAGGTATGCTGATTTTGTGCTGTCGGGTAAAACTATAAAGCCCGTTATCTCTTATGCTTACCCCAATGACATTCCCGATAAAATGATGCTCTCTCAGGCGCGCAGCAACACTTTCCGACAAAAGATATATTACAAGTCTTACATCTGTGTCGTTCACCAGATCTCTTGGGGTAGTTGTACTGTTTCCAACGCTTTTGACAGGTATGACATCCTCATATCCCGCAACCGGTGTTTTATCCTCCCCTCTGGCAAACGCAGAGAGTATATACCCGACCTTACCAAAAATATCGTGTAAGAAGTCAGGGTCACACATCGCAAGGTCCCCTATCGTACGAATTCCATATTTACGAAGTTTGGCATCTGTATGCCTGCCAACGTACAAAAGATCAGAGACAGGCGCCTTCCATAGGATATCCTTATAATTTTCTCTGGATATTTCGGTTATGGCATCAGGCTTCTTGTAATCACTGCCAAACTTGGAATATATCTTGTTCCAAGAAATCCCCACTGAAACCGTTATTCCAAGTTCCTTCTTTACCCTCTCCGAAATCTCTCTTGCAATAGGAAGCCCCCCGGAAACTCCAAGCATGGTGGTCGATTGTGTGATATCTAGCCAACTCTCATCAAGCCCATACGGTTCAACCAGGTCCGTATAATCCCTATATATCATCCTGGCTTTTTTAGAAAACCTTATGTATTCATCGTAGTGTGGTTGAACAAATGCAACATCAGGACATACTTTTTTGGCCTCCCACAGAGCCATACCTGTCTTAACACCACGTTTCTTAGCAATATAATTGGCCGTAAGGACAATACCATGACGCGCCTCAACATCTCCCCCTACTGCCATTGGAACCTCACGCAAAAGAGGATTATGAAGCATTTCAACAGCCGCATAAAAACAATTACAGTCCGAGTGCAATATTACACGTTCTCCCACACCAGGCTCACCTTCCTATCATATTCATCACCCAAACATCACCCAAACATTTGTTTGTATTAATTATATTATAGGAACATATGTTCTTGTTTGCAACCGCAAGATATAGGTGTACATCATATCAATATGTACACATTTCGTATTATATAACATATATAATTATCTATTGAAAAAAATCTGTCAGAACTGACAGATTAGACTAGATTAATACTGTAAAACAAACAAATAACCGGAAAAATCAGTGAACGGTCACTAACCCATCAATAAACTCAATCAACTCTGCTGCAATCTTTTTTATATCCTGATCACCAGATATAAAAGACTCTGCTACAGCCATGTTTTCATCCACATTTCTCATAAGAAGCTCATCAAAATACTCTAATACATTTTCCATCGTCATAACCTCCTTTTTTTCAACTGAAAAAATAATATCAGAACAATTATCACATTAGTGTCACAAAAAAGCGCCGGGAAAACCCGACGCTTTTAGTACCTCATATCTGTCTTACTGTATGTCTTCAGATTTTGTCAAAAGGCTTACAACAACATTTACCACAAGCGCGATCAAAAATGCAGGAAGAAGCTCATATATGGCAAATCCGCCGCCAAGCTTTGCAATTCCATATTTCCAGATAAAGACAAATGCACCTCCTGTGATCATTCCGGCAAGTGCACCTTTCAGGTTCGATTTCTTCCAGAAAAGCGAAAGCAATACTACCGGTCCAAAGGCAGCTCCAAATCCTGCCCAGGCAAAAGATACAATCTGGAAAACAGAGGAATTAGGATCCCTTGCAATAAATATAGCTATTACAGAAATAACAACAACCGTTATCTTTGCCACCTTAACCTGGTTTTCGTCATCAAGCTTCTTTTTTCCAACAGCCTGGATAAGATCTGAAGAAATAGCTGAGGCTGATGCAAGAAGCTGTGAATCTGCTGTCGACATAGTAGCTGCGAGGATTCCTGACAATATCACACCTGCGATAATAGCTGCAAATATCCCGTGAGTACTCATAAGATTTGTGATATAAATGATTACACGCTCAGCATTTCCGCTTCCCTCAAGAACAGGAATGCTTCCATTTGCACTCATGGCCAGTCCAATAACACCAATTGTGAGTGCGACAAACATTGCTATAACTACCCAAACGGTTGCGACTCTTCTGGAAAGAGCTATCTTTTTTTCATCCTGTATAGCCATAAAACGCACCAATATATGGGGCATTCCAAAATAACCTAGTCCCCATGCGAGCATTGAACAAGCCGTCAAAGCTCCATAAGGGCTAGATGTTTTTGATACTGGATCATATAACTCTGTCACACTGAAATAGCCAGGAAGAGACTTCGCATTTGCGATAACATTAGCCCAGCCTCCTGCAGAAGAAACTCCAAAGAAGATTACAATTACTAAAGATAACGTCATTGCAATGCTCTGAACAAGATCCGTCATACATACGGCCTTAAATCCTCCAAGCGAGCAGTACAATGCAATAATTATGGCACTGGCAATCATTGCAAACGTATAGTCTATACCAAAAAGAGTATTGAACAGCTTTCCACAAGCAGCAAAGCCTGACGCCACATAAGGGATAAAGAAAACAACAATGATAACAGCCGATATCAGTGTGATTACTTTCTTTTTATCGTTGTATCTTGAAGCAAAATACTCAGGAATTGTTATAGCACCAAGTTCTTCTGTGCGTTTTCTTAATCTTGTTGCAACAAACAACCAGTTAAGATATGTTCCGATGGCCAGACCGATTATAGTCCAAGTAGCATCTGCCATTCCCGAAAGATATGCAAGCCCTGGAATTCCCAGAAGAAGCCAGCTGCTCATATCAGAAGCCTCTGCGCTCATGGCAGCAACAAAAGGTCCTAGTTTTCGTCCTCCAAGATAGAAATCTCCGGCGTCATCGTTCCCCTTTGAAAAAACAACACCGATAAGAATCATCATTGCAAGATACAAGACAATTACAATCGACAATACAATTTGTGTTCCCATACGTCCTCCCTACTTAGTAATATGTATTATTTTTAATACGTTACCACAGCAGAGTGATAAAATCAACCGTATCTAAACTAAATTGTATCGTCTCCGTATTATCTTTTATCTTTATCAATCATCTCAAGTACGATAACCGACGCTATAACATAAACAACAGTCCACATGGCAAGCCATCGCCAACAATTAAGCACTATTCCGATATCAAAGTTGTACTCAGGCTTCTGATTCTGTTCGGCAGTAGCCATCAAGATATCATCCCTATAGTTATTTTCCTCAATAAACTCAAAAGCTGTAAGTAGCGGCTTCTGACCATCAAACTCCACATTCTTCATTTTAAGCGCACTGTTCCAGACACTTACCATCGGCAGAGAATTATAGTCTCCCTGCGCACAAAGAGCTGTCAGCCCCCATTTAGTAGCCGTCAGATTGGTAAATGGCGTTGCTGCCTGAGGAAGGCTAAAGAACGCCCCGGCGAAAAGAAGCTGAACAATTAAAAGAAATGGCATGATAGTCATTGCTGCTGTTGTGGTTCTTGCAAAAGAAGACACAAAAAGTGCCAGCATATCTGCGCAATAAGTTATTAGAAAAAGGGTTATCCCCAAATCCACTTCTGCCCAGGGAGTCAAAAGACTTTTATCCGGAAGTTTAACCCTCATAAAACGGCATACTGCAATGGTTATAACAACCTGTAGTACACACAGAATTGCCTGATAGATCATATGGGAAGCTACATATGCGCTGATATGTAATCCGGATCGATGCTCCCTTTTAACAATAGCTCTTTCGCGACATATCATCTGTATGGAATTAAAAAAACCATTCCAAACACAGATACAGGAAAGCGCAAAGGTTCCCATCAGCGTTCCTTCCATTGTCTGGTAAAGGTTTTTTCCCACAGCAAAAGCGACCAGCCCTGCTATAACTGCAGACATAGGCAGTACCTTCCAGTCGTTTTGGAACAAGAACATTCTAAAGAGCTTACCTAGATAAATAAAGGTCTGTGCAACCCGCCCCCTATGCTTAACTTCATATGTTTCCATAGCTATTACCCAACCCTTTCCTTCATACGATCAGCATATTTCTCAACGAATTCATCAGCTCTTCCCTCGCCGCCTTCATCCTTCTGATTGATAGAAAGAAGTATCTCTTCCATTGTATTCTTTCCAAAAAACTCGTATGCCTCATTAACCGGTCCATAATAAGCAAGCCTTCCGGTTCTCGTGGCGTCTTTTGCAAGCACGATTACATCGTCAAAAAGATCTATTACTCTGTCAGGTGTATGCGTAATAACTACAACAATCTTTCCTTCATCTGCTATTTCCCTGAGCTTTTCAAAAAGGCTCCTTGCTACAACGCCGTCAAGTCCTGAATCCGGCTCATCAAGAATAAACAGTGACGGATCTGAAATGAACTCCATGGCAATTGAGAGTCTCTTTCTCTGACCTCCCGATAGCTTCTCAACCAGGTTGTTTCTTACTGCTGTAAGACCGAATTGATCAAGCATGTAGGCTATACGATTCTCCCTCTCCATAATGGATGTGTCTTTTGAAAGCCTCATCAGTGCCGCATCTGTGAGAGTCATCTCCACGGTATCGTTCCCCCTCATCAGATCCTGCTGAGGAACGAAGCCGATGTCGTATTTCATCTTGCCGTAATCTGTGTAAACATCATTGTTATCAAGCCTAATGCTGGCCTTTGCCTTCTCATAACCTGTTACAGCATTTAAGAATGTGGTCTTACCGGCTCCGGAACCACCCAAAAGGAGCACCATATGGCCCCTTGGAATTATCATGTGTATATCCTTCAAAAGAGTCTTTTTCCTAAAGAAATCAACTACAGTCCTGTCGGTAATGTTTACCGTAAGACCTTCCGATGCAGCACTTAAGTTCTCGCCAAGCTCTTTAGCACCTGTCTTTTCAATATGTTCGACCTTCTTGCTCGGAATAAAGTGCTTTGAAACTCCCCAGATTATAATGGTTATTCCCTCAAAGAAGAAAAATGCAATGATCCATTTTTTCTTTTTATCAAAGATCTTTATCAGCCCCAGATAAACCTTGATTATATAGATTTCCATAGCTGTACCGATTCCTACAATCGGTATCAGAAGAAACAGTACAAACAGGTTTTCAGTAGGAAGAAAATGTGTCACAACCGTTAAGACATCGTAGAAAAAAACAAGTATGGTATAAACCCTTCCATCTTTCTCTCTGTCTGCGCAAAGGCTTATATGATACTCTCTTGCAACCGGAATAAAAGCCCATATCTTCTTGACATCGCATTTATTAAAGAGAAAAAAGCATCCAATTGTCATCAGAATCTGGTGCCTCAAGACAACAAGCATACTTGAATTATCCAATTGAGATGAAAGTATTTCAAGCATCAGCATTCTCCTTTTTCATGATCATATTTACATAGTTATATGGAATCTCAATTCCATTATCGCAAAGGGCCTTAAATATCCTGGTATTTACTTCATCCTTTACGACTTCTGTCCTTAGCTCATGGGGATAATAGATTGTTGCCCCAAGTATGATTGCGCTATCAGTAATCTCAAGAAAATATACGGACTTTGAATTCGGGTCATCCTCTTTGTAACTGTCTTTGTTCAGCGTAAGCGGACAGTCACATATTGTCTGCCTTATTATCTCTTTGGCCTTATCAATGTCCGAGTTATATCCGATTCCAAATCTTACATCAAAAGACCTTGGGACATGCTCTGCGTAACTGAAATTAACTATAATGCTCTGGTTTGCCTTACTGTTAGGGATGATGACGCGTGTCGTGTCAATAAGTCTAAGCACAACATGCCGTAGCGTTAGCTTTTCAACAATTCCTGCTCTTCCATCTTCGAGCATGATCCTTGATCCTATATCAAAGGGCTTATATATGCTTATCTCAAGGCCTGCGAACATATCCTTTAAAACTTCATTGGCAGCAAGACCAACTATAACAGCAAGAACTGCCGTTGATCCAAGTAGGGACCTGGCCAGTTGTTTTCCGCCCAAAGGAAGGACTACAAGAACAGCTATAAGTAAAAGAGCTATAGCCTTCTGTAAAAACTGAAGAGTTATGCTGTTTCCTCTCTTCTTTTCAATCCTCTTGAATATGGCCTTGTTGAGTTTCAGGATGAAGTAGGTCAGAAGAATATACACCGCAGCCGTTAAAAGAAACGTTATTATAGCTATGATCACAATCGGTACGATTTCTTTAGGAGTAAGATTATTAAGAATTTCTGTAAGTTCTGATCCATTTGTAGTAATGCTGATATCCATCATAATTTCACCTCACTATTTTGCGTTCTAAAATCATTTTATCATTGATAATGCTCATTACAAAGAATTGCAACAAAAAAACCGGGACAACTGTCCCGGTTTCAAAAGCTAAATCATATTATTTGCAAAGCTCGTATGTATCTCTTGCAATTGCAAGCTCTTCGTTGGTAGGAACTACCATAAGAAGAACCTTGGAGTCAGCAGCTGAGATTGTCTTCTCTTCGCCGCGAACCTTGTTAGCCTCTGCATCAACGGTTGCACCGAGGAATGAGAGTCTCTCACAGATAAGGCCTCTTGTGAATCCGCTGTTCTCACCAACACCTGCTGTGAAGCAGATCACATCAACGCCGCCCATAGCTGCTGTGTAGGATCCGATGTACTTGGCAACTCTGTAAGTAAATGCGTCTACCGCTCTCTTAGCGCCTTCATCACCCTTAAGGTATGCATCCTCAAGATCTCTGAAGTCTGATGAAAGGTTGTTTGAAAGTCCGTAAACACCTGACTTCTTGTTGAGAAGGTTTGTTACGTCTGCAACTGTAGAGTTCTCTTTCTTCATGATAAACTCAACAACTGAAGGATCGATGTCACCTGTTCTTGTTCCCATGATAAGACCCTCAAGAGGTGTAAGACCCATTGAAGTGTCGATGCACTTGCCGTCCTTAACAGCTGAAATAGATGCGCCGTTTCCAAGGTGGCAAACAATGATTTTAAGATCCTTAATGTCTTTTCCAAGAATCTCTGCAGCACGCTTACTTACGTATGAATGGCTTGTTCCGTGGAAGCCGTATCTTCTGATACCGTACTTCTCGTAGTATGAATATGGAAGGCCGTAAAGGTAAGCTTCCTGTGGCATTGTCTGATGGAAAGCTGTGTCGAAAACTGCTACCATAGGAACTCCGGGCATAACCTTCTGGCATGCTCTGATTCCGATAAGGTTTGCAGGATTGTGAAGAGGTGCAAGATCTGAAACCTCTTCGATTGCCTTAATAACTTCGTCATCGATGACAACTGACTTGGTAAACTTCTCACCGCCGTGTACGATACGGTGTCCAACTGCTCCGATCTCCTCTAGCTTAACAACGCCGTCGTTCTCATTTGTAAGGGCCTCGATAACCATCTCGATCGCCTTGTTGTGATCAGGCATGGGCTCTTCCTTTGTGATCTTATCCTTGCCTGCGGGTGTATAAACGATACGGCTTCCGTCGATTCCGATCCTCTCGCAGAGTCCCTTGCAAATAACTGCCTCTGATTCTGAGTCGATAAGCTGGAACTTCAGTGATGAACTTCCACAGTTGATAACCAGTATTTTCATAAAGTAACCTCTTTTCCCATTAATAAGTAAAGTCAAAAAACTTCCAAATAATAATATACTTATATTATAATTTAAGGACAAGGTAAAACTTGTACAAAAATCGGAAAAACAGGTAAATTCCCTATGAAAACAATCGGTATAATAGCAGAATTTAATCCATTTCACGAAGGTCATAAACTCCTTATCGAAAAGTGCAAGGAAAGCCTTGGAGCTGACAGAGTCGTTATCGTCATGAGCGGAGACTTTGTTCAAAGAGGCGCTCCGGCCATCGTCGACAAATATGCAAGGGCCAAAATGGCTCTTAGGAGTGGCGCCGATCTGGTACTTGAGCTCCCTATCTATTACAGCACAGGAAGCGCTGAGTACTTTGCTCAGGGTGCAGTCTCAATCCTTAATAGCCTTGGCTGCATCGACTATCTGTGCTTTGGCAGCGAACATGCTGACCTGAAAAAGCTGGATAACATCGCAAACATTCTGCACTCCGAATCAACTCTTTATAAAGAGATTCTGGAAAAAGAGCTTAAGCAGGGTAAGCCCTATCCTGCAGCCAGCGCAAGCGCGCTTATGGCAGCTTTAAAGAATCAGTCCGTTGATAACAATATCGATGTATACAGGCAGATCTTTGAATCTCCCAACAGCATTCTTGCCATCGAATATTTAAAAGCACTTAAGAAACAAAAGAGCAAAATAATCCCCTACACCATTGAGCGTATAGGACAGCCCTATCACAGCGACGATCTTGGAGGCGTTCCAAGCGCATCAGGTGTAAGAGCCAGGATCTTTACAGCCTCAGAGCGCTACACAAAGGCCAATGCCCATGAAATTTTAAGTGGTTTCATGCCGGAAGGCGCAATTCATGAGATTGCCTCCTACAGCGGAAGCTTTTTATCTTCCAATTCGCTCTCAAGGCTTATGCACTATAAGCTAACCCTGGAAAGAGACAAGGGCTTTACAGATTACCTTGACATAAGCACTGACATCTCAAATCTGATAGTCAAGAATCTCGACAGTTTTGATGATTTCAGCGGCTTTTGCTCCAAACTCAAGAGCAAAAACCTGGTATACACAAGAATAAGCAGATCACTTCTTCATATCCTGCTCAACATAACCAAGGAAAACATGAACGAGTACAAGAAAGGCTCTTTTACCTGCTATGCACGAGTACTTGGCCTTAGAACCGACTCCTCGGATGTCCTTGCTCTCATTCACGAAAGATCAAGCATTCCTGTCATCGATAGGATAAAATATGCGGAAAAGCTTCTTGATCCTCTGCAGAAGAGGCTCTTTGATGAGACCCTTACTGCCAGTAGCATATACAACTCTATCTCCAAGTCCTATGAGGGTTCAGAGTACAGTGTAAAGCCCGTACTACTCTGACACCAATTATTTGAAGTAAAGTTTTATACGTGATAACATATATGTGTATGGTCACTTGAGTCAGATTCCCGGAGGCGCCATGGGTCTTATTAAGCTCGAAAAAGGTCAGATCCTTCATAAAGCCGGTAAGGATATCGTATCTACCGTGGAAGTTCTAGTTAAGGGTAGTCTAAAGATTTCTAACCCCTATTCTTCCATCACGGCCGGGGTTGGAACCTTTATCGGAATTGTTGAGCATCCGGGTAAGCCCTACAACTACACTATAGAGGCGATTGAAGAATCTTCCGTCTATTCATATCCATACGAATCCATTGAAGATATTCCCAAAATTGTAAGATCAAATCCGAAGATAGCACCCATTCTGGCAGCTCAGTCTACTGATACTGCTGCGCGTATCTGCGCTGTTTATGACCAGCAATTTGACGAGGTCATTAAGGAGTATGAGCAGCTTATGGCAGATTACACAGACTATCCCAATCTGTGCATCAAAGTTGGCGAAGTGGTAAAAGAGTTCCCGGAGCTGGAAGCCATCATTCCTCCCGAGAGGATAAATAATATCCCAAAGTGGGCAATTGATTTCATAAATTCCTTAAAGGAAAATGAGGAGCTTATGAAAAAGAACCTATATCCCATAAATGTGGAAATCGCCATCGGAATGATCATGAGTACCTTTAATATCTACAACACTATCTCCGATGAGGTGGTTCTTTTAAACGAGTACAGAAAAACCCTTAAGAAGAGAACTACTGCCTTCAACACCACCATGACTGCCATAAAGACAAAACTCGCAGAGCTTGAAAAAGCTGAAAACGGCGAAGGCGACGGCGAAGTCAGAGTTGTGAACGCCCTTGCCACTATTCTCTCCTACTCAGGTGTAAGCGGAGAAGTCTCAGGATGGTTTGAAGATCTTATAGCCCAGTTTAAGGCAAATGAAAACAGATATGATTCCTCTGACGAAGCAAGACTTCTTAGAAAGAACATACAAAGCACGTTCTATGACATATATCTGCCTGCTTTTATGAGAAGTCTTACTGACGACAATATTCCAATCGAAGTAAAGATGTTCTTTATGTTTGGTTTTGTTGATGAGGAACTTGCAGGTGAAAAAAATACCACCATCCTCTATAACATGGCCAAATCCTATACTCCCGATCCTGAAGGGAATATCTTCACTGTATATGAGTGGCTTAAAATGATATTCATGCAGGAAGCAGAGCCCTCTAAAAACGAATTCGACCAGGACTGGCCTACATATCTCAGGGATCAGAAAAACAGCGGAACAATCACTGAAGAGCGAATGGAGGCCATGCTGAATAACCCTCAGAAGAAGCTTGATTTTGAGCTTCGAAATCTCTTTGCGCTGGGTAACAGAATGACCTTTGGCAGAGTTACTTCCTTTGTCCCTGTTTTTGATGCACAAAACGTTCTTCGCCCTCTTGATATGGCATATATTACTGCCGCAAAGATAAACGAGTATTATGAAAAGATCCGCAGCATAGACTATAGCGTATTCTGCAGACAGGCTGTTTACTCAAATCCTGAGATAGGAATCACTCAGGTTTATTACGACGAGGACATTACACCTATAATGATACTTATGCCCAATGTCGGAAGCAGAGCTGCCCTGTGGCAGGATATAGATGGTAAGAACAGAAGGACCAGGGCACGTATGCTGGTTTCAATCTTCAACACAGAAAACACTGAAGAGGCATTGATAAAGCTCTTTGGCGAGTTCAGATGGGAAATGTGCAAGACGGTTCAGGGTGTACACTGGAACGATGTAACAGATCCATCCCTCACTTCCATGTACTGCGACTATCTGCAGTTCTTTAAAAAGAACTCTGCTCTCTCAGCAGATAATAAGGAAAAACTAAAGACCGACCTCAAGAAGTTCAGCAACAACTTTAAACATGTCTTTATAGCGGATTACCTTTCCTACATAAAATACGAGTCGGCCGGGTCTCCGAGACTCAACAAGGTTGCAAGAGAAATCCTCTTCACCTTCTGCCCGTTCTCCAAAGAGATCAGGGAAAAGCTTTCAGACAATCCTCAGTACAGCGAGCTCATAAATCACCATAATGCCCGAATAGGAAATATAGCCAAACCAATTTCAAATCTGATCCACAGGCTTACCAAGGAAGGCATCCATGTGCCTGCCCAGATAGCCGGCCAGCTTGAATATCTTCAGAAATAAAAAATCCCTGACCACCACATAGGTGATCAGGGATTTATATTGTTTATATAACTTTAATTAGTTAAGTGCCTCAAGAGCATCGATAAGTGCGTCTGTTGAATCCTCGTTGAAGCATGTAGCTGCGAATGCAAGCATGTAGTCACCCTTCTGAAGGTTAACCATCTCGTTGTGGAACTCAACACCGTTGAACTCGCCGTTCATCTTAAGAACCTTGTGAGTCTGTCCTGCAACTTCTCTCTCAACGATCTCGGTTGTGATGTTTGAGATGCCCTGAGCCTCAAGAGCACTCTGTGCCTGAGAAACGCTGGCATTGAGAACTGCTTCCTCATCAAGGATTGCGTTAGCAAGTGTAGCATTTGACTGAGCTGTTACATTGATGTTGCAAAGACCTGTTGAATTCTGTGCATATGCAACGATTGCTGCTGTGCCTTCCTCAATAGCCTTTGTAGCAAGCTTGTTGTCAGAAAGCATATCAGTTGTCATACCTGTGATCTGAGCAAGTGTCTCATCATCAACAAATGAATATCCATCAAGAAGATTGAGCTTAACACCGAAGTACTCGTTTACATAAGCGTTGCCATCAACTGTACCGATTGAAAACTCGCCATCAGCTTCTTCTGTGCTCTCCTCTGTTGTAGCCTCTGCTGCTTCTGATGCAGATGCTTCCTCAGTAGCTGCCTCTACAGCTTCCTCTACTGTAGCCTCTGCTGCAGGCTCCTGTGTCTCAGCGCTCTTACCACATGCTGAAAGAGCCATAACCATTGTCATTGTCATTACCACTGCAATAAATTTTCTTTTCATAATTCTCTCCTCTTTAATACTTTTATTGCTTAAATACAACCTTGAATAACTTAACAGATATGGTAATTTTCAGCAATTAACAATTTTACCAAAGATATTTCACTAATTGTAATAATTTTCTATCACTGTTTCAATGCACTTTCTAGATTCCACGGCAGTTTCGGGCTTAGTGTCCTCAAGAGTAGCATGGATAAAAGGCTTGTTTTCTAGTGCAAATTTCACAATTTCAGTGTAGTCCATATCTCCAAATCCGCATCCTACGCTCTTTACCTTATCAGGCTCCAAAATGCAGTCTTTTAAATGGATCATGGCAACGTCTTTTCCGATAAGATCGATTGCTTCAGCTATAACTTCATCTCTCTGTTCATAATTATCAGTCCAAAGAAGATTTACCGGGTCAAAGATGATCTTAAGATTCGGGGAGCCGATACGGTCAAGGACCTCTCTGGCTCTTTTGCCATCATATACTATGTGCCTGTAAACAGGCTCAATTGCAAGGATCACTCCGCACTTCTCTGCGCACTCTACAACAGGGCGCAGGTTTGTTATAAAGGTCTCCAGAGCCTCTTTTGAGTGGCAGGCCTCCTTGTCGTAGGTGTAGCCCTCATTTGGTGCACCGGTCTCTGTTCCAACCATTCCGCAGCCGGCAATGGACGCAAAGCGAAGGTGTGCGTAGTACTTCTCCTGAATCTCAGAGAGTTTCTCGGCATTAGGGTTTGCCAGGTTTAAATAGCAGCCAAGAACCGCCATATCAAGATCAGCCTTTCTTAAGGCGTTCTTTAAATACATGGCATATCCCGGTGTCAGAGCATTTGTATCTGCCGTAAATCCCGGAACCTTGGAAAGTGCTAAGTGGATGCAGGAAAAGCCCTGGTCCTTAACCTCTTTTAATCTCTCCTCAAAAGGAAGTTCTCTTGTGTCATGAAATCTAATTCCAAGCTGTATCATCTTGTCATCTCCATTCTGTAGAATATACCTCTTTTATCCATCAGTTCCTTGGCTGTGCCACACTCTGCCACAGTTCCGGAATCTATAACAACTATCTTGTCTGCCTTCTCTATCGTAGCCAGCTTGTGGGCGACTATAAATGTCGTGCACTTATCCGACATGTTTTCAAGTGCATAGGTAACCTCTTTTTCAGAGAGCGCATCAAGGGCCGATGTTGCCTCGTCAAGGATGATCACCTTAGGGTGTCTTATGAGGGCTCTTGCAATTGATATCCTCTGTTTCTGACCGCCCGAGAGCTTGTCTCCGTGCTCGCCTACTTTGGTATCAAGGCCCGCCGGGAGCTTATCAATTACGCTCCTTAGGCCTGACTCATCTATTACCCTGTTAAGCTCAGCCTCAGTCACATCACTGGTTCCGTATAGTATATTGTCCCTGATGC
>JAEEGF012099801.1_pt1 | contig 14134 bp, 18 predicted proteins | sample 9134171 | NCBI WGS metagenome assembly JAEEGF01 (sample SAMN16246542, study PRJNA631951) | gut metagenome | biome: gut microbiome; feature: rumen; material: AP-attached | host: Bos | place: Iran: Karaj | collected 2018-10
AGAACCGTTTCAGCGACACGCCTGCGGAAGGATTGGCCGTGAAGTTGTTGGAAGACCTGGCCAAGCAGAACAATCCGCCCAGCCTTAAGGAAAAGAATGGAGTGAATCTCCCCCTCTCAGGCAGCGTATACCGGCCTTCCACGAAAACCGGGAGGAAAACATCCTCCGTGAAGAAAGAATAGGAGGCTCCCGCTCCCAGGCCGGTGAACAGATGATCGTCCCACGCTACACCATGGCAAGTCTCCAGGAGTCCTACCAGTCCCCGGCCGTTTTTCATGAAGGTCGGCATCATGGTGAAGCTAACGTCACTGGCATAACGGGGCGAAACTATTTCCTGATTGTCCAATAATTGGATCGGTGCCTCGAAATTGAGTTTCCGGTTTTGGGCGGCCGCAGAAACAACCATCATCGCAGCCGTAATCATAGTAAGGACCTTCTTCATTGTATATTACTGTTTTGCAAACATTTTACGTAAGTCTTCAAGGGTGGCCGGACCCTCCAGGTACAAGATGGTTATCTTCCATTGCCCGTCAACGGGGCGGGCTTGATAACACAGGTAACGGTTGTTCCTTCCCTCGGATTTGGGTTGGAGCAAAGCATAGGTCAGGAGGGAACCTGTCTTCTCCGTTTCCCGGTCATCGGTCGCAGCGGCATCCGCTTCAACGAGTGATGCCACTTTCGCCGCCAGTTCTTCTCCTACCTGGAAACTGACGCCCTTATAGTAATCCAGTTTATAGGTGGCCATACCACCCCCCCCGGACTTCAGTGACGACCATCATCTTGCCGGGAACGACCTCTCCCTGGAAAACAGGGTAAGTCTTCAAATCCTGTTGGGCATTCATCGAAGTGCCCAGCAGGAACAGGAAACAAAGGGTTATAAGCATTTTTCTCATCGGTCGAACAATTCTTTCAGGTTCTGTTCGGCAGCCGTGTCGGTGCCGAAGAAATCGGTCAAGGAAGACTCGACGGCGGCCAGCCCGCCGTACTCCTTCTCTTCCAAAATGTATTTTTGTGTCGATGTCAATTCACTGTCAATCTTCCGCTTCAGTTCATCGTATGTCCGTTCCCTCTCTGCCGCATCCAGGCTCTCGTCGACCATATCCTTCTCCAATGGACCTCCTCGCTTCCGTCGCTTCTCATTGAGGCTCGCATTCTTTACCGTCTTCGTCAACAACGCCTCGGCTTCTTTTTCAGACCGCAACGGATAATGCCTTCTCCACAGTCGAAGGTCGGGTAATGCCCGTCGGCTTTTATGATATTCATAATTTTATTTTATGATTTTCATAAAATTGGCATTATCTTTGTCTACAGGAAGCGCAAACAAAAATGACAACGAAATGACTAATTCAACCCAAAAGAGCATCCGGAATCTCTCCATCGCCATTCTCGCCATCGGTGGCATTACGCTAATTTACACGTATGTTCAGCTGATTTCCCAGTTGTGGCTGAACAACTTCATCGTTCCCATAACCTGGAACCCGGACATCAAAGGCTGGCAGATCTTCATCCTTGCCGCCCGGTTCGTCGGCATCACTCTTCTTTTCGCCCTGTGCTGCGTTTTCCTGTACCGCACGAACAAGGGACTTGGAGAAGGTGAGGTTTTCCCGAAATCCAACATCCCGATCATCCGCTGGACCGCACTGGTCGCCGCGCTCCTCGCTTTTGTTCATTCCAATTACGACGCAGTGGTAAAGGGTGAATCGGAACTGATGCTCGATTCCAATACCATCCTCATTCCGCTCACCGTCCTTCTTTTTGCAGGGCTCTACAAAATGGCCTATCTGGCCGCAAAAGACAGCAAACTCGCGATATGATTACCGTCAATCTCGACAAAATGCTCTGGGAGCGCCATATGAAACTCTCGGAACTGTCCGAAAAGATCAGCATCTCGATGACGAACCTTTCCCTGCTCAAGACAGGGAAAGGCCGGGCCATCCGCTTCTCCACGCTCAACAAACTCTGCAAGGTGCTCAACTGCCTGCCCGGCGACATCCTGGACTACCAGCCCGATCCGGAAGGCATTGAGATGGAGGAAGATATCTATGCGGATTGAATTATCCCTGGCCGCTCTGTTGCTGCCAGTTATGCTGTATGCGCAAGAAAACGTCAAGATCAAAGGAAGGATTGTCGACGAACAGGGCGATGCCGTAGAATATGTGCAGGTCGGCGTGCCCAAGCTCCAGATAGGGACAATATCCACCGTTGACGGACGTTTTGAGATTGACATTCCCTGCGACACGCTGGAATTCTTTCACGTTTCCTATCAGCCGACGGCATTTCCGGTCACCGGACCTGCCGATGATGTGGTCATCGTCCTTCACGAACAGGAACTGCCACCTGCCGTTTTCATTGGAGGGAATACAAAGGAAAAATACCTCATCCATCCGGGCGTGAAGATCAACGAACGGATCGGAGGCGCCGATTTTTACCGTCCCGGTGGTGGCGGGAAAGGCGCGGAACTGGGCTGTATCGCAAAGGCCAGGAAACCCTTCCTGATAAAAGACATCCAGTTCACGATCCTGGACAACCACATCCCGGGATGCGTCGCATCCATAAATGTTTACCGCATTGAGGGTAATCCGGAGACTTTCGTCAACGTACTGCACAAGCCCCTCTATGTCAACATCATAGAATCTGATTCCCGGCAGGATTACAGCGTGCAGCCAGACGAGAACATTCTGCTGGAACCCGGCAAATACTTCGTAGCGATACAGATTGTGGCCACCGATGACGAGGCGGTCCACAGAATCTTGGAAACACCCGAATCGGAACGTCACCCCAGGGCCCTTCACATGTCCACCGCACTTTATTTCAAGAGCAGTTATGAGCGCTATTCCGCCATGGGAAAAATGATGAAGATTCCTGTCAACATCGGCGTCGCCGTCAAAGGGCTGGAGTATCAATGATGCCAATGTACAATTCTCGTAATGCAAGTGCTTGTACAGGTCCAGACATTGGACCGGTACGAGCACCCGTTCACGGGGTCTGCGGAAGGAACTTCCATAATCTTCTGTAATTCAATGCACTGTCAAATCACGACCGGCAGACCCCTGGAAAAAACCAGAGGTCTGCAGATGAGTGTTTTGCAAGTGATTATCCGTCAGGTGGTTTCGAGGAAGTTCCCCGCAGCCCGAAACCAAGACCAGGCAAAAAACAAAGCCGGCCTCGGATCATTTCCGAAGCCGGCTTATGTGCGGTAGATGAGAGTCGAACTCTTTAAAAATGGGCCATCAATAGAATTCATTGTGTTTAATGTAACTTATTGATATGATGCAATTTGAAAACACGCCATCATCGACAGGGTCCGTCAATTCAAATCAAGAAAAAGCAAAATAAATCAGTTAAGTCGCCAAAAAGTCGCCAAAAATTACTAACTTTGGCGAGTGATATTGATGGATCATGGCGACAATTGTTTACTCTCTTTCGGCTAAGAAAGACAAGACTACGGGGAAGCAGGAAATCCTGATGCGTTTCTTCCATGGCCGGCTAAACCAGCGGGCCAAAACTAATCTCTTTACCTTCGCAGAGTACTGGGACGAAAAAAACCAGAGCAACAAGATTCCAAAAATCCGGTTCATGTCCGAGGAAAAGGCTGCTCTTGTCAAGAGTCTCCAGCAAGTGAACAAGGAATTGGAGGAGATTTCCACCTTCATCCAAGAGGAGTTCATTAAAGCCGGAGCCGGAAAGATTGAGCTCGTGGATAAGTGGCTTTCTTCTAAGCTGCTGGACCGCATCAACATTCCCAAAGGTGAACGAAAGAGTACGGTGGACAATTCGACCATCTCTACATTGGCGCACTTCATTGAGGTGCACGATATCTCTGAATCCCAGAAGCGACAGTACAAAGTCTTATATCGGGCGCTCCAGCGGTTCACACTTTATACCGGTACAAGCATTGAACTGGATGAACTGACGGCTGATACACTTCGGCAGTTCGCTGATTATCTTTCGACAGAGCATCAATTCATTGGTAAGGATAAAGAAGGGAAACCTATCATTATCGACAGTCGTTATCAAGAAGTCTATGACCAAGTACCCGAGTGTCGCTACCCGAAACCTCGTGGTAAGAATGATATCATTGGAACCATGTCTCGTTTCCGGACTTTCGTCAAATGGGCCAAGAAGAATCACCTGACTACCAACGAACCTTTCGACGAGTACGAGATTGGACAGCCGATGTACGGAACGCCGTTCTATATCACTAAGGAGGAAAGGAATATCCTGTATGCAGCAGAGTTCCCAAAGAATCCGGGGCTTGAAATACAACGTGACATCTTCGTCTTTCATTGTTTCATCGGTTGCCGGGTCGGAGACCTGCTTCAGATGAAGAAGAGTAACGTAATCAATGGTGCTATCGAATATGTTCCTCGCAAAACAAAGGAAGGACGGCCGATTACGGTACGGGTTCCCCTTGGCCCTACAGCCCTGGAAATCCTGGAACGATATCCCGATGTTCCCGGGAATCGCCTTCTTCCCTTCACTTGCGCCCAGGATTATAACCGCAACATCAAAAAGATGCTCCGCCTCGCCGGAATCGATCGGCAAGTAACAGTCATCAATTCTCTGACCCGAGAAGAAGAGCAGCACCCAATCTGGGAGGTCGCCAGCTCCCATATGGCCCGTCGTGTTCTGGTTGGGAATCTCTACAGGGAACTCAAGGACCCCAATCTAATTGCCAAGATTTCCGGGCACGTTGAGAACTCCAAGGCTTTCAACCGTTACCGGAACATTGATGAAGAAATGGCCAAGGAAGTCATCTTGAAATTGGAATAGTATTGTTATATTTGTGAGTATTCGGGGCTCTTCTATACTAGTTGAAGAAATGGGATGGAAGACATTGTTTGTTTTAATTAGGATATAGAACAAAATGGACAGCAAGGAGTTTCTCTATACGGATTACGAAATTCCCGAGGATGAGTCAGTTATCTGGCGATACTTGGATTTCCCAAAATTCGTTTCTCTGTTGAAGGATAAAGCCTTATTCATGACTCGAGCAGATAAGTTTGAGGATGGTTTTGAAGGTGCTGTTTGTGAGTTGAAGAATAAACAACAATACGATGAGGCGTTATCCGAGTACTATTCTTCCATTGTAGAAGGCACGCTATCGGTAGTTCATCTGGTAGAGGATTCTCATACGGCTAATGAACTTATTCGAAAGAATTCTTTCATCAGTTGCTGGTATGAAAGCCCCCATGAGTCAATGGCGATGTGGCGATTATACGCCGCCAGTAACGAGCCTAAAGGAGTAGCCATAAAAAGTAATGTCGGAAGTCTACGGAAATCCATCGGTCATGATGTGGAAATCGGTAGAATTCAGTATATAGATTACTCAAAAACATGGCTTAATCCAAATGAGGCACTTTGGAGGAAACGGCTTTCTTTTGAATATGAACATGAAGTTAGAATCCGGATTACGCCTAAAGGTGGTTTGTCCAAGACTCCGCCTGAAAACATGATGTTACCCGTTGATCTTAATACCCTTATTAAGGCTGTTTATGTCTCGCCTATGGCGGACAATTGGTTTAAGGATGTGGTTAGCGATGTGATGATGAAATATGATATTGAAAAAGATGTGTTTCATTCACAATTAGATAGCTCCGCCCTGTTTTGAGTAAAGGTTTGGTGCTTAATATCTATCCGGAATCATTCTACCCATTTTGCATGTCAAAAAGCAGATGAGCCGGTTGCCCTCATCCTAGAATCAGAGCGTCCTGCATTTAGTCGTGTAGTTGTTGCTTCATACGGCATTCAAGCAAGAGCTACTTCCCCTCTCCTGCGACAACAATAATGCAAAATCCACATTATTTCCAGCCAAATCTCGATACAACAGACTGTCTTGGCGGATAATTACCTCGATGAAGATGTGTTGATTTGACCTATGACTGCGTTAAATCCGTTTATCCTCAGGAGGATATTATGGGAATTCTTGAAATAACACGTGGTGATAAAAACACGATGCCAAGTCATTGTTATAAAATTTCAGAACCTTTACAATGCAGCCGTTAGCGAGAATCAATTGGTTATGATGCAGAATTTGGGAAAATATGAGTTCGAGGGTTTTAAACGGATTCCATTGATTTAGTTTAAGGACATGAGGGAGGGTATAAGGCCAAGGGGCGTCTGGCAGTTTTTCTGGATTAGGAAGTTGTCCCGTGTGAGGTGACAAGTTATATGATGAATCCAAATGCTAAATGGGACAATACTTGAATTAAATGTGGAAATACTACTATAATTTCAGAAAAACCTTTATTTTTGTATATTAAAGATGTAAGAATGATGGACAAGATAGAAGACAAATGGCCCTCTCTGGCGAAGCCACCAGTGGTTACTGCCATCTTTCAACTGAAATTTGATAACGGTTCGGTGAAGGTGGAGGATTATCTGAAATTTGACCATTTATTCATGCGTGACTTTCAGAAACGTAGTGAGAATATTGAGTCCAGTCTGAGTTTTGGTCCTGCTACCAGAATACCGTTGGGTAAGGCACAGGTGAGCGGTGTGACGAATACAAGGCGAACTGGTTATGTGTATGTTACGACCGACCAAAAAGAAAAGCTCTCTTTGTCGGAAAGTGATATTACCTATACTACCGAAAAACCTTACGAAGGATGGGATGCGTTCAAAGAAACGGTAATCAAGGTATTGAGGATCCTGTCTCCCATGATGGAGAACGTAACGGTGAGAAGGACATCCATTCGTTTTATCAATCAATTCAAGTTTGATGAGTTTAGTGATCCCACTGTTTACTTTAACTCGCAAGTGTTTTCGACGGAAGGTGCAATGCCCTACCCGCTAATGAGGTATGGGTTTAGGTTGACGTATGATGTAGAAGAGGGTATTTATTCTATCGTAAACCAAAATGCCGAGCATCTGCCTGAAAAATATGTTTACATTTTCGACATTGACGTGTTGAACAGGAATAACTTCTTATACGATGTTAATTCTATTGCAGAAACTATGGAAGGGTTGAGAAATATCAAGAACAGAATATTCTTTGATAATGTAACCGAAAAAACTTTAGAGACGTGCAACTGAAAGACATTAAACAAGGATGGAAGCCAGTTACTCTCGCCGTAGGGCTGATGGCTGGTATGCCCGGTAGTATGTATGCCTCTGTTGATCAGTATAGTCGGATTGATACTGTCTTGACTAATCATTCCACATCGCGATACATTACAGAAGTGAATGATCCTTCTGAACTTATGATCAATGGCAAGTTGATGTTTGATGCGCTAGAGTCATCGTGGCGAAAAGAAACCGTTTTTTTGTCATCGGTGAAAGACATCATAGAGCAGCGAGATTTCCAAGCTATCGTTGCTATGGGCGCTCAGGCTGTTCCTTTCATCGGGCAGTCTATAGAGACACACCCTTCGACACTGGTATGGGCGTTGAATATGATATTCAATGGGAAGATTTCTGAAAAGAAAGACTTGACGATAGGAGAGGCTTGCAGGCTATGGGTAAAGGAACTGAGGCGGCAAGGTTGGATGTAATTAGCGTGTTCCCGGGACTTAGTTCTGATGATCATTTTGATGTCACGAGTCCGGAAGACCCGAGTTACAATTGTATTGCATGGGCATATCAGATTAAAGGAAGATGGATGTGGCCTCCGGCAGGTATCCCTGTGAGTTTAGATGCTGTGTCATATTGGCCCGATGAGAATGCGAGTACCGACGTGGAACGTTTTGTTGAGGCATTTAGTATGAAAGGGTATGAAAAATGTGAAGATGCTAGTTTTGAAGATGGTTATAGGAAAATAGCTCTCTATGTGAAACCTGGAACACAAGAATGCACACATGCCGCGCGTCAGCTTTCAAGTGGTTTTTGGACAAGCAAACTCGGACAATGGTATGATATACAGCATTCAACACCAAAAGAGATAGAGGGACGTTGTTATGGAGTAGTATACTGCTATATGAAGCGTGAGTTCCGATAGTTCTCCCAATTAGGGAATAAGACAATTCACGGGTCTCTGGTGTTTTCCATGGACCTCTTTTTGTTTCGGATGCTTTTTCTTTCGTAGGGATTCATTTTGCTTATCATCCCTTATCAAACTGACATAATCTTCAGACAATTGGTATACTACTTGAAAACCTCTTCGTATTTACAGCCCCTTTGGCACAAAGCCGATAACTCATTCCGTTTGATTAAGCAACAGTCTTTTAGGAGGATCTTTGTAGGGCGTCCCTTCATCATCATCCTGTAGTTGACAGAAATCAAAGATATTTTCCGCCAAATCTCTAATGGTTTATTGGTTTTGGCTGAAAATTATTCATATCTTTGTATTGAATAATGCAGGTATTATGTTGATAGGTCGAAAACATGAACAAGAGGTGTTACGGAATGCACTTCATAAGGATCAATCCCAATTCATTGCTGTCTATGGTAGGAGGCGTGTTGGGAAGACTTTCCTCATTCGGGAAACGTTTAATTATAAATTCACGTTTCAACACACTGGATTGGCTGACGGAAAGACATCGGATCAACTAGCTAACTTCCAAGAGTCTCTGAAGGAATATGGGTATTCAAATGCACCTCTTCCTTCTAGTTGGTTGGATGCGTTCAACTTGCTAAAGGTACTTGTTAAGCAATCCAGGGCGAAGAAAAAAGTTTTATTTATTGATGAATTGCCGTGGCTGGACACCTCAAAATCTGGTTTTCTCACCGCATTAGAGCATTTCTGGAATGGATGGGCAACAAATCGAAAAGATATCGTCCTGATTGTTTGCGGTTCTGCGACATCGTGGATCATCAACAAGATAATTAATAATCATGGAGGGTTACATAATCGAGTGACAGACAGAATACTGCTTCAACCCTTCACATTGGCGGAATGTGAGTCTTATGCGAAATCTCTCGGCCTAAAGATGGAGCGAGAGCAAATCCTTGAAGGGTATATGATTCTTGGTGGTATCCCTTATTATTGGAGTTTCTTGTCAAAGAAAATGAGCTTGGCTCAGAATATAGATAGTCTTTTCTTTGCTAAGGATGGCAAATTAAGAGATGAATTCGATCATCTATACGCCTCTCTTTTCAAGAAGAAAGAACCATACATAGCAATCGTTTCTGCGCTTGGGAAAAAGAAGATAGGTCTGACTAGAGATGAGCTTATTCAAGAACTCAATATCAAAGCCGGGGGTTATCTCTCCAGACGCTTAGTGGAGTTAGAACAGTGCGGTTTTATTCGGAAATATAGCACTCCTGGGAAGTCAGTGAAAGACGCATTATATCAACTCTTGGATAATTACACCATTTTTTACTTCCGCTTCATTCAGCACAACACTTCTGATGACGAGCATTTCTGGCTATCGTCTATCGATGCTCCTTTCCATCGTATTTGGGAAGGTCTTGCTTTTGAACGAGTTGTTCTCCAACACATTCCCCAGGTAAAGAATGCTTTAGGAATTAGTGGCGTACTGAGCAGTGTGTATTCGTGGAGATACGATGGTGATGTAGGGGCTCAAATAGACTTGATTATCGATCGTCATGATAGCGTTATCAATTTGTGTGAAATTAAGTATTCAAGTAGCGAGTATGTGATTACTAAAGATTATGCTAAGGATCTCAAACGCAAAAGAGAGGTTTATAGAGAGCAGACTAAGACAAAGAAAGCCATTCACCTCACGATGATTACTACGGAAGGGGTAAAAAGGAATGCATATTATAATGATATTCAGTCAGAAGCAACGATGGATCAATTATTTAAAGAGTAGGGGGCAAATACAATCATCATTGCTTTCTATTATATAAAATATGACAGCGCTCTCTACATTTATTTTCCAATTCTAACAGATTTATTGTGATAGAATTGAATTATGTATTTTTTGTTCCACATTGTATTATAGATTATGGTTTATCTTGTATCTTACGACTTAAAGAAGCCAGACCGCAACTACGATGATCTTATCAAAGAATTGAAATCTTTTGGGACATGGTGGCATCAGACAGGATCGGTTTGGGTAATCGTTACTTCCAAAACAACTGCGGAAGTACGTGATTATCTTATGCAGTTTATTGATCAGAACGACAAACTGTTCGTTACTCAAATTCAAAAGAACTGGGCTGCAGTTGGATTTTCATCAGATGAGTATAACTGGATGAAGAATATACCCGATTCGTCATGGAAGAATTAATGAGTACTATGGAAATTGTGGGCTTTATTTTAGCCATCGTATCTGTTGTTTTGGCCGTTGTGTCAATCGTTTTCTCTGCAATATTCTTTCGTTGGGGGAAAGAACAAAATGATTCTGCGACCATTTTGACAGCAAAGATAGAAGAGAAAGTGAACTGTCTTGAAAAGTTATTTGATAAAATGTATGATTCAACATACCAGATCGTAAGAGAGAATAACCAAGCAATGCAAAGACATTTATTTTCAGGAACTTTCGAAACGCAGACACTTGAAAATAGAGATATGGATGCCTTCCTTCTGATTGGTTCAAGAAAAAGAATCACAAAGAGTGAGTTGTGCTCCGAGTTAAGTATTAGTCGCGACGCTACAGAGTCTATTTTAAGAAAGATGATAGAAAGAGGAAAGGTGTCTATCGATACAGACGGCGAAACTATCATCGCAATTGAAAGTAAAGTAAGTAGGGCAGATTCTTCAATAGACGGAGTCATCGTTAACAAGGTTGACGAGCCATTAATCACAGGTTAGTGCGAGTGTGTCGCGTCCGATTTATGTCAGTGGTTTTTTAACTGCGACTGAAAAAGTGATAATATCCATCATCACGAATAGTCACCAATTATCGCCAAACACAAAACGGCCCTTGAGATGTTCTGGCGCTTTTTGGTACGGTAGTGAAAAATTGATTAATCCCGATTTACGTGAATAATATTTTAGTTATAGAATCTAAACCTATTCTTCTGGATCTGGATAATTATGAAGTCGGAAAGTCAATGATAAAAGAGTATCTTATAAGAGATACATATTCTTTTCCTGCAACAAGGGTTGACCACGGACAGTATCGTATTATCATTGAGAGCCCCATAATTCGTGACGACACAGATTTCAGCTTTCATCTCCAATCTATAAAAGAGATTGCACGACGATTGACAATCCTTTCGAAGTGTATTCTCGGAGAGGCTCTAAATACTTCTCCGTGGGAGACGGATATCTTTACCAAGAGAATTGAGCCGATTGATCAGATGCCCCTTGGATGGAAGTCAAATTATGAACTTGTTAAGAAGGAAATAGATAATACGAAGCGCATTTCTGTACATATTGAGGTAATTCCCAGTCATTATTGTATACGTAATTCGTCACCTTTCAATGATTATCTATCAGCCCTGAAGGCGTTCCCTCGTCTTAAGACAAATGAAAGAGATCTTATCCAAGTTTTGAATGATGCTGATTTGGTATCATTTACTGGAAGGTATATGTTATTGAGCAAAGCACTTGAAATGGTTAATGCAATGTATCCATTAACAAAAAGAAAGGACGACAGAATTCAAACAATCATGCCTGAATTAGTTGAACAGTTCAATGGCGTCACGATAAAAGAGTTAATGAATCTTGCTAACAATAGGAGAGAGACCAGACATTATATTGACAAATCTAGAACCTCATTATGTCACCAAGCGATGTCGGAGGATGAACGTAAACTGTTCTACTCCATGTCTAATCAGCTGTGTTTGAATATTATTCGGCGTTCATTAGGGCTAGGGATTGTTAATTTTGGCGCAATCTGATTAGGATGGAATCCTCATACGCAGTCCCTTAGTCATCCAGTTTTATCAGCGTACAGTCCGCATTGCCTACAGGGTAGTATTTAATCGTATGTTCCATAACACAAATTGAATCAGTAATTATTGTTGTCGTCATCTAAGTTCAGGAAGACGTTATATAATCTCTTTGCAAATCGTCTCCCATTAGTATAAGCTAACCATGTGGTAATAAGCGAGATTAGAACACAACTAATTCCTCCCCACAAGAAAAAACGCCCAAGTGGTAAGGCCATCCCCCACCTGTTTACAGCAGCTAAAGCAAAGAAAACAAAGCCATCCAACATTATTGCCGCCGTCAAATTACGATAAAAACCAAATATGCAGTTATAGTCGAACAGAATGTCATCGAATCTGGTTACATCCAACAACCAGCTAACAGCCTCGTCTACACGATTCACATATTTCTTGTTCTTGTAGGTCTTATTCTTTATGGACTGAAGGTCTATTCCCTTTTTTGATTTGATTTTCTTTCGTATGGAAATCTTGTTTTCCTCGTAAGCCTCCGAGCAAGTACATGTAAGTGACATGTCATAATATGCGAGTCGCAGCAACTTCCGTTTTAGTAGCGGTCAGTTGCTGCGACTTTCGTTTAGTTGCATGCTAGTGGCGCCAGTTCCCGGGAAGCAGGTCGGCGAGGTCTCCTTCATGGCTGGGCAGGCGGATAAGGATATCTTCAAGCCATGCCCTGGCTTCTATGCCGGCGGCCTTACAGGACGAGAAGAGGGAGTAGACGATGGCGGCTCGGACGGCTGCGTCGTGGTTGCCGGCGAAGAGATAGTTCTTGCGGCCAAGGGCCAAAGGCCTGATGGCGTTCTCGATGCCGTTGTTGTCGATGTTGTACCTCCCGTCGAGAACATAGCGGCTCAGGCGAGGAAGCAGCGTGTACGTGTAGACCAGGGCCCTGCCCATCCTGGACTTGGGCTTGAACTTGTCCGCCACGGCGTCCATCCACTTCTCGAACTCCTGGATGATGGGATAGGACTCCTTCTGGCGACGTTCTCTCACTTCTTCAGCGCTCAAGCCCGCCTCACGCATCTCTGCCTCTATCTTGTAGAGCTTCCCGATATAGACGATGGCTTCGCTCGCGTACTTCCTGTTCTCATCCAGGGCTTCCACGAACTTGCGGCGGACATGGGCCCAGCAGCCGATCATCCGCTTGCCGGGTGCGTTCTCGAAGGCCTCATAGACCTCGTAGCCGTCGGTCTGAACGGCACCGCGGTAGCCGCCGATGAGCTTGCGGGCGGTGTCGCCGCTCCGGGAGCCCATATCATAATGGAAGTAGACGCTCCCGGTGAGCGCGTCGCGTACGGCCCACATGTATCCCTTGACGGCACGGTGCTTCTCGTTGTCGATCACCGGCAACGTGCTCTCGTCCACCTGGATATACTCGCTGGACATGATCTGTTCTCGGAGTTTGTCGTACAGCGGTCGCAACTTTTCGCAGACCGCCGCGAACCAGTCTCCAATCGTGGCGTCGTTCAGGAGGACGCCCAGTTCCTTGTACTTCTGGATCTGCCGGTAGAACGGGAGGTGGTAGACGTACTTGTTTATCAGGATGTCCGCCAGGAGGCTGGCGTCAGCCATGCCCTTGGGTCGTATCGTCTCCGGCAGAGGGGCGATCAGGAAGGCCTGCCTGTCTGGATCCTCGATTTGCAACTGGGAGCGGAGGACGAACTTGTGGCGGACGATGCGCTTGACGTACATCCTGGCTGGCTGGATGGCCACCGTATCGGTGTTTTCCACGCCGATCTCAACGTATTCGGGATTGTCCTGAACGCCTTCAGGATAGATGTGAGTCTCTTCAATGGGAAGGCTGCCGGAAAGGACGGGCTTGCGGACGTCGCGCTTATGAGCCTTGACCTCGATGGTCTTTGCGTTCCGCTCCTCCATAGCTTTCACTTCGGCATCCAACTTGGCCTGATCCTCTTCGGAAAGGGACTGGTCGAACAGGGTCGGCTCGAGGACGTTCGGATCCAGCGGAAGGTTCTTCTCGCTCATCTTGTAGAAGAGCTTCTTGCGGAACCAGGCCATCATGGAGCGGAGGTCGTCGATGACCTGCTGCATCTCCTCCTGCTTAGCCTGCAGTTTCTCTCTCTCGGCAACAAGAAGAGCCTTCTCTGCCAATAGCTTCGCCTGTTCTGCTACAAGGGTTGCATTCTTGGCAGAAAGCGCGGCCAACTCTTCACGAAGTCGCTGTATTTCGAGGCCCTGGTCCGACATCTTTTCTCTCGTTTCCGGATACAAAGATATGGCCTTCCAGCGACTTCTACAAGCGTTTTCGCTATTGCAAAAGTCGTTTATTTTACTTATCTAAAGTAAAGATTTACAGTGCTTTAGATAGCAATTTCATCCGCCTCACATAGGGACTGTCAAGAGCCGATTCCACCATCCCGATCACGTTTTCATA